>Ga0172372_10000282_pt1 | contig 79094 bp, 74 predicted proteins | sample LakKiv5m_2_FD_114544 | JGI IMG/M metagenome (GOLD analysis project Ga0172372, IMG submission 114544) | Freshwater microbial communities from Kabuno Bay, South-Kivu, Congo - kab_092012_9.5m | ecosystem: Environmental > Aquatic > Freshwater > Lake | place: Democratic Republic of the Congo... | reverse complement strand
TGCGTAAGGGCTCGGTCGGGGTAGGAAAGGTCTGTGCTGCTCCGTCTGCTATTCAAGTAGATGTAGTCCAACAGCCAGGAATCGAAAGGGCCACTTTGTCTACCATTTGAAAAAAAACGAAACTGAAAGTTGGCATGCTGCCATTCTGGACGTATGGCAAGGATTTCTTGACTAAAGCGATTCCGGTCTACTGTCGTTCCTCCTCTTTTTTCCCAAATGGTGAGCCAGGTGCCGCTGGGAGTCAAAATTTGTAGCGTAAGTCGATCGTTGCTATCGGGAACTTCTCCTTTTCCTCCTGCCTGCCAATAAAAACTGAGGTAGACTGAAGTTTGCTGAGCCGTTGGAATTCCACTTAAATCTAGGGGGATGCTGCTGAGGTAATCTCCCTCACCTTGGTCTTTTTCCTGCAAGGAGTACGATTTACCTGCTTCATCGACGCCATCAAATAGAACCATGCCGATGGAAGGTGCTTTGTTTCCAATGGTCTCGGTGTAGGATGCTCCTTTGGCTTCCCACTTACTTTTTTGGATGCCATTTGAAAAATCATCCCAGAAGGGGAGGGTACCTGAGTTTGTCTGCCTTGACGAGGCAGCTAATTCCTCAGCTGAAACTTTAGAGGTCTCTTGTACGGGGCCAAAAATAACAAACTGAGCAAAACTAGGTACTCCTTGACTCAACAAAGAGAAGAATAGAAGGTAGGAGAATAACCTGCTTGGCTTCAAGGTATTAATTTTTGGAAATCCAAAGATCAATCACATCGCCTGATTTCAATTCAGAGCCCACGGAAGGACTTTGCAAATAGACTCTTCCAGGGGCTACAGAGTCTGTCTTGTTGTAGATTTTTCTTCCCAAACGCAAGCCAGAACCTACTGCCAAAAATTCGGCTTCTTCTTCCTCCAAGCCAACAAAGTTTGGAGCACTAAGCATTTGATTGCCCATGCCATCACCTACTACCAAATCAATTTTTGATCCTTTAGCAATTTCGGCTCCTTCACGGATAGGGGATCCTTTGTAGCGTTGTTCCAAGACCACATTGATGCCGATATCTGGCACATAGATGATGTCTCCACGTTGCAGTCCAATGTTTGCCAAGATTTCTTGTACATTTTTCAAGGGCATGTTGAGCAAACTCGGCATTTTTAGGATAGGGGCATTTCGCGCATTCAAGGTTAAAAATATCTTCCGATCTTTTTTGACCAATGCATTGGCCTCTGGGAGTTGCTTCAAAATTACGAGTGGATCTTCTTCTCCACTGAATCCTGAATCTATGGAGATTTCATACTGTAATGAGGCGCTTTTCAATACTTCCTCTGCCTTCTCATAAGTCATTCCAGATAGGTCAGGAACAGACACTGTTTCCCCATGGTTGGTATAGAAGGGTAGGTAGACCTTTAAAAAAATAAAGCCGAGGGTAACTGATACTCCTGCAATCAAGAGCAGGTGCAGCCCAACTTTTTTTAGTTGTGGAAGGAGTGATTGCATGGTATACATAAAGTGCCTAGCAAAGTTTTTAGTTCTTTAGTCATAGAACAAAATTCAGTAAAACAGCTTAAAGTGAAAAAAGGTAAGCCGAAAGGTTTCTTTCGGCTTACTTTTCATCACTGGATGATTACACGCTTAATTTCTTGTAAGCTGGAACTGTTTATTTTGAAAACATAAAGTCCCGAGGTAAACATCTCTCTGCTAAACGTATAGGTTTGGTTTAAAGTATTTGGGAAAGTGAGTTCCCGCACCAAAGCACCTGTTGACGAGATGATTTGAATGGTTACATTTTCTCTATTAGGTAAATTGAAGGCTACATTGACAAATTCAGAGGCCGGGTTTGGATAGATAATCGTGTTCCTATCCGCTGGAATTACTGGATCTGGATTTGCACTTAGGAAAAGTTCCATATTGTCCAAGTATACAGGTGCATTCTGCGTTCCAAATACATCCAGTGCAAAGGCCAAACGAATGTCTTTTTTGCCTTCGCCAGCATAGTCGGTTAAGTTGACGTACTTCCGTTCGTAATTCCCTGCAGTGGCCGGGTTGGCATTGCCTGTGGGTACAGTAGAAAGAGCGGTTCCGGCTTCTGACCAGATGACTTTGTACGTTTCTCCTTGATTGGTGCTTGCGAGTAAGTACAGGGTAGTCCCTGGATTTACCGCTCCTGCGGCAACATCAAAGAAAACACTGGCTTGACGGCTAACAGATAAATCGAAAGAGGGCGTTGCCATCCAATAGGAGTTTCCATTGGTAGCACCTTCAATTCGCGCCACATTGTTTGGTCCTGTAGTTCCTGTCACTGCGGTTACTTGCCATGCAGCCTGGTCACTTTCTGGATTAATGGTAAGCCATGGAGCTAGGTCGGTGCTGCTGTTGAAGTTTTGTCTCCAAGGCACTTCAAGTCTAGCTGTGTTTTCGATGTTGTACCAGTTGATTTGAGGCGCTGCTGGTATGTTCTGATCAAAATTCGGTTCAGAAACACCAAACCTCAAGTTGTTTTTTCCTGCAGCAGTGGATTTGGCCAAGGTAACATTGATGGATTCTCCAGCAGGGATAGATGCACCAGAACCCACGAAAACACGGTTTCCTGAATTATTCGTATTTCTTGAAAACAGGAACTTGGATATTGGAAGGTTACCTGTATTGGTAAGCCGTACAATTTCTTGTGCATTTGTTCCCGCACTGACAGGACTCGGAGCAATCACATCTTCAATCTTCAAGTCATACTTGAATTGTTCTGTGGGCACTACTCGTATATTTCGAAGGAAAATATTATTACCAAAAGCATTTTTAGTCACAATTGCCACTCGAATTTTACCTAAATCCTTGAATTTATTGAGGTTGACTAGCTCCGTTCTAAATTGCGTAGCACTTGTTGGGATAAATTCGTCCACAGTAGCATCGGAAGTTTGAAGTCTAGTTCCACTCTTTTTGTAAGGAGGGGTAATAATGTTAAAATCTATGCTACAATCCGGTGCAATAGCCACTAGTAATTCATCTTGAAATCCTGCTTGATTGAAAGGACCGTGAGCTACTTCAAATACCAATTGAGCATTTGGGTATTTGCTTAAATCAATTTGCGGAGAAACAAAGTAGTCGAACTGTCCCTGCGCCTCGTATTCGTAATGACGAATGAATAGGGCAGGTTGTGCATTTCCATCGATGGTAAGATTGGTTTTCTCCCAAGTCAAAGACTGATCTGGGTTTCCAATAATCCAGGTAGAAGGTAGTGTGGTCAAAGGAACGGAATAAGGAAGGGTAAGCTGACCTTGTTGAACAGGTTTAGTAGTTAAGGTATTGTTTGAAGTAACCAAGTCGGCAACGTTATTTACCTGAACTATGGTAAAGGCAAATTCACTTTCCAAACCTTTTGTATCGAAGGCGGTAAAGGTTACTACTGCTTTCTCTGAAGATTTTAGATTGGTTGAAAATTGCTTGCTTTCGATTAAGGTTCCGTTCCATCTAAATTCAATACTTACTGAAGAGACCAATTCATTTCCTCTATTTTGAATTTCCAACTCAGGGGTGATGCTTGGTTGGCACAAAGCGTCAAAAGGAGTGATAACTCTCAATAAAGACACATCTCTAGTCGTAAGAACTGGATCTTTGGTTCCACGACTGTTAACCAGCGATGCTCTTCGAGGGCTATTGGCAAGCACTACATCAAATCGTTCGACTTGGCCCTTGGTAAATAGGTTCATGCACGGATCTGGCGTGTAATCCATGTAGTTCTGAATCATATTATTGGTTCCACAAGAGATCCGGGTTGGGTTTGCATTGCAAATGGTATTGTTTGGATTGTCCTGATTGGGTGTATCGAGGACGAAATCATCTACTTCGCAGCCTCCATCGCCCCAAATGTGACGCAAGCCAAGGTAGTGGCCTACTTCATGAGTAGCAGTCCTTCCATTGGTATTGGCAGCTGTGCCAGCACCAGTTCCAAAAAAAAGGTAATCCACGGTTACTCCATCACGAATTGCAGCCGATGGTGCAAAATTTAGTCCGGGTAGGTTAGAGGTGGGAAAGGTTGCGTAGCCTAAGTAAGGATCCACTAAAGGCACGACCCACATATTCAAGTATTCTTCAGGATTCCATTGGGAGGTCTGCCCAATCAAAGTTGCATCTTCAGGCCCATAAATGGTTTTGGGACCCTGCTTCCGTACAATTCCATTGGTAGGGAGACCACTTGGGTCCTGTTTGGCGAGCACAAATTCAATATTTGCATCTGCTGCTACAGGAAGAAATTCCGCGGGGGTGAGGATGGCATCTGCATTTTTTCTTCGAAAATCTTCATTCAGTACTCGAATTTGCTGAAGAACCTGTGCGTCAGAGATGTTGGCTTCAACGCCTATGGATGTCCCGTTGTGCAGGATGTGTACTACCACTGGGATCACGCGTGGTTCAGCCTGAACCTTCATAATCTGTGGCTTGCTATTTTTTTCTACGATCTTCTTAGTGATCCAATCTTCAAAAAAGGGCTTGGAACCAAAAACTCCCAACTCTCTTTCTTGCTGGACCTCTAAAAAGGTATGCCCACATTTTTCATTGTGACCGCTGCCTTGGTGACTCGTAGCTCCTGAAGAAAATCCTTGAAGCGTAATCCCCTGCCCAAAAACAGTGAACGAACACATAAAAAATAAGACTGCAAGAAATTGTGATTTAACTGTATATAGGATGGGATTTTTCATTCTTTGGATAGTTAAGCTACAGTTAGGTTTACTGCTTCCACTCTTTTGATTTCGGGGATCGACCTTAAAATAGCTTCTTCCACTCCAGCTTTTAGAGTCATGGATGACATAGGACATGAGCCGCAGTTGCCCAGCATTTCAATTTTTAGAACAAAATCTTCTGTCAGCTCCACAATGCGCACATTTCCTCCATCTGCTTCCAAATAAGGGCGGATGGTGTCCAATGCGAATTCAATTTTTTCTCTCAATACAGCTTCCATAAGCATTGCTTAAAGTTTAATTTCTACTACTTCTGTTTTCTCAGTAGAAGAGTTGCGTATAGCAATTTGCCGTGCTACTTCTTCTGCGAGCTTTAGGTAAGCATCCTGGGTGTGTCCCGATTTCAACACAGCCGGATAGCCAGAATCTCCGCTTTCTCGAATGCTTTGCACAATTGGAATCTCCCCAAGGAAAGGTACCTCGTATTTTCCTGCCAACTTTTTTCCGCCATCCTTGCCGAACAAATAGTACTTGTGGTCTGGCAGTTCCTCAGGCGAAAAATAAGCCATATTTTCTACAACACCTAAGATGGGAACATTAATTTGAGCTTGTCTAAACATACTCAATCCCTTGGTAGCATCGGCAAGTGCGATTTTTTGGGGAGTGGTGACAATGACCGCGCCCGTTACGGGTACTGTCTGCACCAGCGTCAAGTGGATGTCTGAAGTTCCTGGAGGTAGATCAATCAACAAGTAATCTAATTCCCCCCATTCCACATCTGCAATGAATTGCCGTAAAGCAGAACTTGCCATCGGCCCTCTCCAGACTACGGCACTGTCTGTTGGTGTCAAAAACCCAATAGACATCATCTTCACTCCGTATTGAGTAACTGGTACGATGATGTTTTTTTCGCCTTCTTTTTTGACTGCAGGCTGCTCTCCCTCCACATTAAACATGGTGGGTATCGAAGGGCCTGAAATATCCGCATCAATCAATCCAACTTTTGCACCAAGCTCAGCAAGCGCAACAGCCAGGTTAACCGAAGTGGTGGATTTGCCCACACCGCCTTTTCCAGAGGCAATCGCAATGATGTTCTTTACTTGAGGTAGAATTGGTGCTGCATCTCGTACGGTAGTCACTTGGGCACTCATGAAAATATCCCAACTGTAGTCTTTGCCAAAATCTGCTTCTAGCACCTCCAGACAGTTATTTTTGATGACTTCTTTCAAGGGGCAAGCTGGAGTCGTGAGAACTACCGTAAATCGTACTTTTTTGCCAGTTATTTCAATCCCTTGAATCATTCCTAAAGAGACCAAATCCCGCTTAATGTCAGGATCTTGGACTTTAGAAAGGGATTTCTTCAACAATTCTGGAGTCAATTGCATTGCTTTTGTAAATTTTTTGCAAGTTAGGTCAAGAATGCGTCTTAAGAAAACGCATGCATGCATTTTACCTGCCGCTAAGCAGTAAATTTCTTCTCATGGAAGCGGCATCGATTTGGCCTCGGTTCCTTACCTTTACGTTTCCTAAATCAGTCCATGTCCATCAGTAAACTCACCACCGACAAAGTAAAAGAACGCGTTGATATCGTCGAGGTGATTGGGGATTACGTGCCTTTGAAGAAAAAAGGACAAAACATGTGGGCTTGTTGCCCTTTTCATGGTGAAAAAACACCTTCTTTTTCCCTTTCACCAGCCAAACAAATCTACAAGTGCTTTGGCTGCGGGAAAGCGGGAGACCCCATCCAATTCGTCATGGATATCGAAGGCATTGGGTTTCAAGAAGCCATTCGCCAGCTAGCAGGCAAGTACGGAATTGAGGTCGAAGAGGAGGCAAACCTTAGCCCTGAGCAAAATCTGGAACAAAATGAGCGAGAAAGCCTATTTATCGCTGTTAATTTTGCCAAGGATTTTTTTGTAAAAAATTTAGAAACCGACGAAGGGAAGGCTATAGGGCTGAGCTACTTTAAGGAGCGGGGATTTACCCCTCAAATCATCCAAAAGTTTGATTTAGGCTATGCCTTAGATGGCTGGGATCATTTTCTAAAAGCAGCAAAATCGGCGGGATACCAAGAGGAAATTTTACTCAAAGCGGGTTTGATTTTACAGAAAGAAGGGGAGGCCGAGCGCCTATACGACCGCTTTCGAAATCGTGTCACCTTTACCATCCATAATGTCAGTGGCAAAGCCATTGGCTTCGGTGCGCGAATCCTGACCAAGGACAAAAATCAGCCCAAATACATCAATTCCCCTGAAACTCCGATTTACCACAAGAGTGATGTGCTTTATGGAATGTTTCAGGCCAAAAAAACCATTCGAGATCAAGACAATTGCTTTTTAGTTGAAGGCTACACCGACGTAGTTTCACTCCATCTTTCGGGGATTGAAAATGTGGTTGCCTCTTCGGGTACCTCACTTACCGATGGGCAGATCAAATTGATCCGACGATTTACCAACCAAGTTACTGTCCTTTACGATGGAGATTCGGCGGGCATCAAGGCTTCCTTGCGCGGGATAGATCTATTGTTGGAAGGTGGCCTCAATGTAAAAGCTGTGGTGTTCCCTGATGGAGAAGATCCGGATAGCTACTCCAGAAAGGTGGGTTCTCAAGCATTTCAGGACTACCTTAAAGAAAGTAGTCGCGATTTTATTGGATTCAAAATAAGCCTCTATCAAGATGAAATCGATAAGGATCCCATCCGGAAAGCAGGGATCATCCGCGAGGTGGTGCTAAGCATAAGCAAGATCCCTGATCCAATTATTCGATCGGTGTATGCGAAAGAGGCCTCGGGGCTTTTGAGTATTGAAGAAGAGATTCTGCATGCTGAACTCAATAAAATTCTCCTAAAAACCCAGAAGGATCAATTTGAACGAGCGAAGGAGGAAAAGGCGATTGAAGCAAGCATCGACCAACTTTTGCCAGTTCCGGAGGAGGCAACTGCTGAGGATAACCTGCTGCTACAGGAACGTGAGATGCTTCGGCTTCTGCTGAACTATGGCGGTCAAAAACTGGATGTTCAAGAACTACACTTTTGCCAGTACATCCTTTCTGAAATTGAGGAGGTTAGTTTTCAGACTCCCATTTACCAAAAAATGCTTCAACTCTACCGAGACGGTATTGCCTTGGGTCAGGTGCCCTCTGATGACTTGTTTCTAAGTCATGGAGATGCTGAGATTCGACAAGAGGCCATTGCAATGATTACTCAAAGGCATGAGGTCTCAGCCAATTGGAAAGATAAATTTCAGATTTTTGTAGTCTTAGAATCCGACGATTTGGCCAATACAGCATTCAAGTCCATTTTACGACTCAAGCGTAGGTTGCTCCAAAAAATGATGGAAGAGGCAATGGCAAAAATTAAAGAAGCCGAGCAGCTGCAATTGGAAGTAGAAAAGGTGAGCGAATTGTTGGAGTTTTATTTGGAGCTAAAAAAAGTAAAACTCAAAATTGACATGGAGCTAGGAATTGTCATTGGCTAATTCCAAACTTTCTTTGGCTGCTTCCGGTTTTGTAGACAAAGAGGCTACATTTGTATCCTAAATATTCTTTTTAATACCCCAACTTGTGGAAAATTACACCCTGGATCCCATTGAAGATGCCATTGAGGCGATAAAAAACGGTGATGTCATCATCGTGGTAGACGACGAGGACCGTGAAAATGAAGGTGATTTTGTGTGTGCGGCAGAAAAAGTCACTCCCGAAATCATCAACTTCATGGCTACCCATGGCCGAGGCTTGATCTGTGCGCCCTTGATTGAAGATCGCTGTGAGCAGCTGGGGTTAGACTTGATGGTGGGGAGCAATACGGCAGTATTTGAAACTCCCTTTACGGTGTCTGTAGACTTGATTGGTCACGGTTGTACCACGGGAATTTCTGCGTCAGACCGCGCCAAAACCATTCAGGCCTTGGTGGATGACCGAATTCATCCCAATGAATTGGGCAAGCCAGGACATATTTTTCCTCTGAAAGCCAAAAGAGGTGGTGTGCTGCGAAGAGCAGGGCATACCGAAGCAGCGATTGATTTTTCAAGACTTGCAGGGCTTCAGCCAGCAGGGGTATTGGTGGAGATCATGAATGAAGATGGAACCATGGCACGTCTGGATGACCTGTTCAAGGTGCGCGAAAAGTTCCAATTGAAATTGGTGTCAATTAAGGATTTGATTGCTTACCGTCTCAAAAATGAGTCACTAATCACGAAAGAGATTGGTGTAGACATGCCCACTGTTTGGGGTGATTTTAATTTGGTGGCTTACCGGCAAACCATCACCCAAGAGATTCATTTGGCCCTGATCAAAGGAACTTGGGAAAAAGATGAGCCTATTCTAGTTCGTGTCCATTCCTCTTGTGCTACGGGAGATATTTTTGGTTCCTGCAGATGCGACTGTGGTCCGCAACTGCATGCTGCTATGGAGCTTGTCGAGCTGGCAGGCAAAGGCGTGGTTTTGTACATGAATCAAGAAGGAAGAGGCATCGGCTTGATCAACAAGTTGAAAGCCTACAAACTTCAAGAGGAAGGCATGGACACGGTGCAAGCCAATCTGGCCCTTGGATTACCCATGGATGGAAGAGATTATGGGGTAGGCGCTCAAATTCTTCGAGATTTGAACATCTCAAAGATTCGCTTGATTTCGAATAATCCCCAAAAACGTGTAGGTCTGCTGGGCTACGGTCTAGAAATTATAGAACAAGTACCTATTGAGATTCAAGCCAACCCCCACAACGTAAAATACCTGCAAACCAAGCGGGATAAAATGGGGCATACTATTCTGAAATAACCAAGTTTGGTAGGAGCTGTCGGTTATGAAAACCTGCAGACCATCCTCCCGTTTGTATACCTTATGCTACGATTGAAAATCTATTTATTCTTGATGTTGGTTGGTTTGAGCTTCCAAAGTTGGGCTCAAACTAAAAATCAATTCCCATCTCAAATTTGGCACAAGGGCACCTTGTATTTGGCGGATGGCAGTTCGGTGAATGGCATGGTAAAATACGATTTGGAAACCAACTTAGTTCAACTACAGGAGGAGACGGTGATTACGTTTACAGCCTCCAATGTGACGAGCTTTGATATTTTTGATGAGACCTACCAGGGTGTTCGTAAGTTTTACAGCCTTCCCTACGCATTGAATGGTAATTACGATACGCCTGTGTTTTTTGAAGTGCTTACCCAAGGGGAGCACATTGTCTTGCTCTGTCGAGAATACATTGCTACAGACACTCGAGGAATTAACAATTGGGCTGGAATGGGCATGAATCCATTTTGGGGACCCCAAAATATTGCCGGGTTCCGATTGGCATTTACCTATTACTTTTTAAAAAATGGGCGCATGGAGCGTTACAGTGGCAAGAAAAAGGAGTTGTTTGACATGCTTCCTGGATACGACGAGGAGCTCGAGCTATACATGCGGAAAAATCGCCTTGAATACAATCAACGTGGGGATCTACTTCGGATCACTGCCTATTACAACGAATTAAAAAATAACTAAACATGTCACGACCCTTGATTCTAGTTTCCAATGATGATGGGATCACCTCCAAAGGAATCCGCGTATTGGTATCTGTTATGAAAAAATTGGGAGATGTGGTGGTGGTAGCTCCTGATAGTCCCCAATCGGGAATGGGGCATGCCATTACCATTGGCCAAACCTTGCGGTTGTATGAAGATGATATTTTTGAAGATGTAAAGGCTTACAAGTCTAGTGGCACACCTGCCGACTGTGTGAAGCTTGCCAAACACCATGTACTGAAGGACCGCAAGCCCGATTTGGTGGTTAGCGGGATCAATCACGGATCCAATACCTCCATCTCTGTCCTCTATTCGGGAACCATGTCCGCTGCGATTGAGGGAGCCTTAGAGGGCTATCCATCAATTGGATTTAGCCTTTGCGATTTTTCATCGAAGGCAGACTTTTCCCATGTGGAGGAATGGGTGGAAAAAATTGCCCGTCAAGTATTGGAAAATGGCATTCCCAAAGGGATCGCCTTGAATGTGAATATTCCCCCCAAGCGGAATGAGGAGATTCGAGGAGTAAAAATCTGTAGACAGGCAGATGCGAAATGGCAGGAAGAATTTGTCGAGCGCTTTGATCCTACGGGAAGAAATTACTTCTGGCTGGCAGGTAATTTTGTGAATTTCGACAAGGGGGAAGACAACGATGAGTGGGCAATCGCCAACAATTACGTATCCATTGTGCCCTGTCAGTACGACCTCACTGCCCACCATGCCATATCTCATATCAATAAGGAATGGGATTGGACCAAACTAGGGGATTGATTGTAGGTTTTGACCCGATTCAATTAGGCTTTCTTGTTAGGATTTTTGATTTTAGCTGTGCCACTCAATCGTGTGTAGACCGTCGATCTGTAATCAGCAGGTTGCATAGCCCAGCAACAATAAGTAAGGTTCCGGCGAGCAGCATGGTATGGATGACCGCTTCGCCAAAGAGAATTTTGTACAAGAAATTAACCCCACCCAAGGCAGCAACAATCTGTGGAATCACAATAAACATGTTGAAAATTCCCATGTAAGTACCCATTTTATTCGATTCTACAGAACCGGAAAGCATGGCATAAGGCATGGAAAGGATACTGGCCCAGGCAATACCAACCAAGGCAAAGCAGATATGCAGCATCCAGGGTTCGCTCACGTAGTAAATCAATATAAATCCAATACCACCGGCGAGTAGACTGAATAGGTGGAGGAGTTTTCGGTTGATTTTGATTTTTGAGGCTACGAAAGAGAGGATCAAGGCAAAAAACATGGAAACTAGTCCATAGGTACCGAGGTAATTTCCTACTTGGTCCGCAGCGGTATTGTAGGCGGCAGAACTGGTGTCAGTTGCTCCGAAAACATGTTCCGTAATGGCAGGAGTCGCGAAGCTCCACATGGTGAAGAAGGCGAACCAGGAGAAAAACTGGACCAGGCCCAACTGTTTCATCACCGTAGGCATAGTTACTATCAGCTGGAAAACCTCTTTAACTCCTGTAAAAAAGCCCTTTTTGCTTTCTTTTTCTCGTTCAAAAGCGTCCAGGTCCTCGGGAGGATATTCTTCTGTCTTGAGGATGGTAAAAAGGATGGAGGTAAACAAAACGAAGGCACCGATCCCGAACGCGTACTTGACAGAATCAGGAACTTCCCCTGGAGCAGCGGTATTGGCTGCACCGAGCTCGGTCATCAACCAAGGGAGGTTTGAAGCCACCCAAGTACCAATGCCTATGATCAGGGTTTGGACCACAAAGCCAAAGGAACGCTGCGACTCTGGGAGTTTGTCAGCTACTAAGGCTCGGAAGGGTTCCATCGACACATTGATGGATGCGTCCAAGATCCAGAGTGCACCTGCCGCCATCCAAAGTGCTGAGGAGTAGGGGGCGAAAAACAGGGCAATGGTACTCATCACAGCACCAAAGAAAAAGAAAGGCTTTCTCCTGCCGAACCGAGGATGCCAGGTGCGATCACTCAAATAGCCCACGATTGGCTGAACCAATAGTCCAGTTAGCGGGGCTGCTATCCAAAGAAAGGGGATGGTGTCTTTTTCGGCACCGAGGGTTTGGAAGATACGAGACATGAATCCGCCCTGTAGTGCGAATCCAAATTGAATCCCTAGAAACCCAAAACTCATGTTCCAGATCTGCCAGAAACTCAACTTCTTTTTTTCTTGGGTCATTGTTAGTGATGTAAAAATGAGGAGGTATTAATCCAAACCTTTGATTACTAGTTCAGCTGCTGTGTGCGCGAATTCAATATACGGAAGCTGCTTGAGTTGGAAATAGGGATGTACTTGATCAGGTAAGGGATCAAACTCGGTTAATTTATCCAAGAAAGCAAAATCCTTGGATTTTAAATCCTGTTTGGTTCCATTTATCTGTGGATTTAGGCTTTCAAAACCATGGAAAAAGAGTCGAATTTTGGCATATTGGCTGGATTCCTGACCTTTTGCCTGCTCCATTTTCAGGGAACCATTTTCCGGTTGATACTGAATTTCTCGACTGAAAAATTCACCGTCTAGGTATTCCAAGCCTTCGCCTACATCTTCGTAATGGATGTAGGTAGATCCCGTGCTGCCTCGATACAAGTGGAGGATCAAGGTGCTATCAGGAGCCATTCCCGTATGCTGGGTAGGGGATTGCTGCGCAAAGATTTTCCCTGCTTGCACATAGACCGGTAGGTAGTTGAGCGGAGAATCTTGGTAGACAACTTGACCTCCCTGGTGTTTTTGATCCGTATACAAATAGTACCATTCCCCTTTTGGGAGATATACCTTGCTGATTTCTCGGTAACTTTCAACTGGAGCTACTAGAAATGTGTCGCAAAACAAATATTCGTTTTGAAAGGCCGTTTGGTAGATCGTCTCGTCCTGAGGATAGTGGATGACCAAGGAAGCAGCTAGTGGAAGCCCATTTTTAGTACTTTGGTGGAAAGCACTGTAAATTGTTGGGAGTAATGAGTATCTAAAATTTAAATAGCTACGGCTAATTTCCTCTACCTCTTCTCCAAATGCCCAAGGTTCTGCATCCTTGGTATTGATCATGGAATGGGCTCTGTACAAGGGTGAAAAAGCAGCGATACTCATCCATCTTGCAAATAGCCCTTTGCTGGCCTCTCCTGCAAAACCACCTACATCGTAACCTGCAAAAGATACGCCGCTCATGCCGAGGCTATTGACCAATCGAATGCCTGCAAGCATGTGTTCTTCGGAGGCCACATTATCGCCTGTCCAGGCAGCTGCATAGCGTTGTATTCCTGCAAATCCAGATCGTGTCAGCACAAAAGGGCGTTTTTCAGGAGTCTGTTTACGTGCACCCGCTTGTGTACTTCGGGCCATCTGCATGCCAAATACATTCCTTGCTTTTCGGTGCGAGGCTTTTTCTCCTTCAAAATCAAACTCCAACAAGTTGGGGGTGCATTGACCCCAGGAGGCAGGTTCATTCATGTCTGTCCAGAACCCATCGACTCCTGCTTCGGTGTAAAAGGCCATTTTTTCCTCCCACCAGGTGCGGGTAGCGGGCTTGGTAAAGTCAGGAAAGGCGCAACATCCCGGCCAAACTTGTGCTTCGTAGGGTTGACCGTCTGGATAATTGACAAAGAGACCCTGTTCCAAACCTTCACGAAAGGGGGAATAACTCTCCTCCGTTTTGATGCCAGGATCAAGAATTACGACCACCTTAAATCCTTTCTCCTTCAGGCGAGCAATCAAGGCCTTTGGATTGGGAAATTTTTCACCATCAAAGGTAAATATCTTGTAAGCTTCCATGTGGTGGATGTCTAAGTAGATGACATCTGCCGGCATTTTTTTGTCTCGGAAGGCCTTTGCAACAGCATAGACTTCGGATTCTGGATAGTAGGAGTAGCGGCATTGCTGAAAACCCAATGCCCACTTGGGTGGCATCTGCATGCGTCCAGTGAGCCAAGTGTAGGCCGTAATTATTTCTGAAATGCTTGGGTAGTGGAAAAAGTAATAATCCATATCCCCATCCTCAGCACTGAAGGAAGCAAATCGATTGTTTGAAGCTCCGAAGTTGAACAGAGACTTGTGGGTGTTGTCTAAGAAAATGCCGTAATGCCCTTGGTTATGTACGCCTAGGTAAAATGGAATACTTAGGTAGAGTGGATCATCGCCCACGCCGTATGCAAAGTAATCCGTATTCCAGTGGGTATAGGCATTTCCAAAACGGTTGAGGTTCCCTGTTTTCTCACCCAAACCGATGAATTTTTCGTTTGGTTGAAGCTTCTTGTAGGCGGTAACTTCAGTTCCAATCCAGGCAACTCCAAAGGAATCGTCTTGGTTGAGGAGCTTGTTGTTTTGATCAAAGAAAGTAAGTGAAAAAGACTGGAGATTGATCGCTACGCGAAGGATCCTAGTACTCAAAATTAACTTATCCTCAAACTCTTCCAGACCAAAATCAATGGATTTAGGTTGTACTACTACCGAGTAAGGATTGGATTCAAAGGACTCATATTTGCTCGCTTGCACGCGCACAATTCCAGTTTCGAAGACGGTGAGTTTAAAGTTTGCAAAATCACTGCTTCCGCTTAGCCCATCGGGAGTTTTGCTCCATTTTAAAACCTTCCCAAAGGCTTGATGACGAAAAGAATTTCGTGAAAAATGAGTAGGGGTATTGCTATCGTTCATTCGTATTAGGTATATGGATTCCTATCAGGAACCTTGCGAAGTTAGAAACGATTAGCTAGGATAAAAAATCAGTAGGATTATCCGTAATTATGCCCTTGGCTCCAAAGAACTACAAACCCCTGTGGATAATCGACCACAGACGACAGTCCACGGACCACAGCTAACCCAATTGAACTACAATCCTTATTTTCTTTCCGTGCTGATGGAAAGGGGATAATCAGAAAATCAGTTATCCTGAATTCCAAGCCCTCTTTTCCAACTGTAAAATAGAAATCCGCCCTCATTTAAAAATTTACCCGTTTCAATCGATTTATCCCTAGCCAAAGGAATAGTTTTTGCGAAGCTGTGGCGATGCAACTGAGACATTTGTGAAAAATTATGCAATTCATTCCTACATAATTCAAGGACATTCCAGTAGTTTTAACCGTCATTCGGGCAGTTCCGAATGTCGGTTAGTTATTCCTTTAAGCCCTCATGACTTATTTTTCAAGAATCCTGTTTCTTTTCAGTCTTTGCCTCCTGCTTGGATTAAAAGGAATTGCGCAAGTGACTACCGAACCAGCGGTTCCAAACGCTGGAACTGCAGTAAAAATCATTTACGATGCTTCCAAAGGGACTACGGGATTAAAAGATTGCAATTGCGATGTGTACATCCATATTGGGGCGGTCACAGCAGGAGCTACCTCAACTACCTGGAACATCGTGCCTTTTCAGTGGGGAACTGCCACGGCCGCAGCCAAAATGACCAAAGTAACGGGTCAGCCCAATACCTACACCTACGAACTCACACCCAATTCGTTTTTTACCAATCCCAACAACCTGACCATCTACCGACTTGGTCTTGTATTCCGAAATGCCGATGGGAGCAAGGAAGGAAAGTCAACTGCCAACGGAGATTTTTTCATAGACCTTGCCCAAGGCTTTGATGTTAAATTCACGGAGCCTCAATCCTCGGGCCCTATTTCTTTTTCGGTAGGAGACCAATATACCTTCAAGGCTACTGCGAATGAAACAGCAGATTTGACCCTTGAATTGGATGGGGTGAAAGTCGCCGAAGCAAAAAATAGCCAGCAAATCAGTTATGCCTACACGGCTACGGCACCTGGAAATTACAAACTGAAAGTGACAGCGGTAAAAGGAACTACTACTGATTCACAAACCCTCGATCTGATCGTATTTGCCCCTTCAGATGTGGTACCCTTGCCAGCAGGGGCCAAACTAGGAATCAATTACCTTTCCACCACGGAGGTGATATTGGCCTTGCAAGCCCCCGGCAAAAGGATCGCCCATGTCATTGGAGACTTCAACGACTGGAAGGTGCTCCCTGAATACCAACTGAAGAAAACTGCAGATGGGGCCATTTTCTGGATTAAATTAACCGGCTTGGTGCCCCAAAAAGAATACATTTTTCAATACCTAGTTGACGGGGATATTCGCATTGGTGACCCCTATGCCGATAAGGTGTCCGATCCCTTCAACGATCAAGAAATCATCAGCCAAAATAGACACCCTGGCTTGCTGCCTTACCCAACTAGTAAAACAGAATTTCAAGCAACCTTCCTGCAAACAGGGCAGGTGCCGTATGCTTGGAAAAACACCAGCTATACTCGCCCTAAGCCTGAGGAACTAAATGTGTACGAACTTTTAGTTCGTGATTTTGACCAAAAAAGAACTTACCAAGCAGTCATCGAACGACTGGATTACTTGAAGGACTTGGGGATTAATGCAATTGAATTGATGCCTACAGGGGAGTTTGAAGGAAACCTATCTTGGGGCTACAACCCCTCCTTTTTCTTTGCTCCTGATAAATACTACGGTACCAAAAACGACCTAAAGCGACTTATTGATGAAGCCCATGGTCGTGGAATCGTGGTCATTATGGACATGGTTCTGAATCATGCTTTTGGCCAAAATTCCATGGTTCGCCTCTACAACGATGGCGATTATGGAGCTCCTACAGAAGACAACCCATGGTTTAATCGAGTAGCCAAGCACCCTTTCAATGTTGGATACGATTTCAACCACGAAAGCCCGTACACCAAAGCCTTTGTGGATTCGGTAAACAATTATTGGTTGACCGAGTACAAGGTGGATGGCATCCGCTTTGATCTTTCCAAAGGCTTTACTCAAGTCAACTCCGGCTCAAATGTGACAAGTTGGTCTAATTACGACCCTTCTCGCATCAAAATATGGAAGCATATCTACGACCGAATCAAGGCCAACCATCCCAATGCCTATGTGATTTTGGAGCATTTGGCTGTGAATGAGGAGGAGAAAGAATTGGCCAATTACGGCATGCTCTTGTGGGGAAATATGAATGGGGCTTCTCGAAACCTAGCTAAGGGGAATAACGATACTATGGAATGGGGGTATTTCAAAAATCGGCAGTGGACCAAAAATGGCTTGATTGCCTACCAGGAATCTCACGACGAAGAGCGGGTGTTTTGGGAAACGATGAATTTTGGAGCCACGAGTCCACTTAATCTAAAGAGTCTGGAGAATGCAGTGAATCGAAATCAACTGATGACTGCCTTCTTCCTCGCTATTCCAGGCCCGAAAATGATCTGGCAGTTTGGGGAGTTTGGCTACGATCAAGAATTGAACAACGATCGCTTGGGAATTAAGCCTACGCGTTGGGAATACCTCAGTAATCCCGACCGCCTTAGATTGTCTAAACTCTACAAGGAGCTATTCAAGCTGCGGGCAAAGTACCAGGTATTTAACTTTCCAAGTGATGCCACCCTCAACCTTAGCTCTTCGCTGAAGACCATCCATTTGAAGCATCAGGACCTGCAGGTTTTTATGTTCGGCAACTTTGAGTTGGTATCCCAAGGGAATCTATCCATTTCCTTCCCTAAGACGGGGAAGTGGTACAACTATTTTACGGGCAAGGAATTGAATGTGACTTCAACTCAAGTTTCTTTTGGTATGCGACCTAATGAATTTTACTTGTTTACGGATAAGCCACTTCCTTTGCCTGATGCATCTATTTTACAGGCTGACTTCATTACAAGTATACCTGAAGAAGTGGATGAGGATGGATTTGGAATCTATCCCAATCCTACTCGGTCGAGTTTGGTGGTGGAATTGCCCAAAGAAATGAAGGGAGCAGATTACCGGGTCCTAGATGTGACGGGTAGGGTAATCGCTGAAGGAAAAGGGAGTTTCAATCTGTCGATTTTAGGGCTGGATTTAGCTGGAATTCAACCAGGGATGTATATCTTTGAGGCATTTGATAGTCGGCGCGTACTTCACAAGCGCTTTATCAAGCAGTAATCAAACCTAAGCACACAATGAAATTTAAACCTGGAGTAAAGTACGGAAATGAACTTCGCGATTTATTGGCTTATGCCAAGGAAAATGAGTTTGCCTTGCCAGCTGTCAATGTAATTAACAGCAATTCAGTAAATGCTGTTTTGGAAACCGCTAAAAAGCTGAACTCACCTGTGATCATCCAATTTTCAAATGGGGGAGCACAATTTTTTGCGGGTAAAGGTCTACCCAACGACAAGCAGCAAGCAAGCATTGCGGGGGGTATCTCTGGAGCATATCACGTCCATCAAATGGCTGAGGCTTATGGAGTACCCGTAATCCTGCATACCGACCACGCAGCGTTAAAGTTGCTCCCTTGGATCGATGGGCTACTCGAAGCTGGTAAAGCCTATCACCAAGCTTACAAAAGACCCTTGTTTAGCTCGCACATGCTTGACCTTTCCGAGGAGTCTTTACACGAGAATATTGAGATTTCTGCTTCCTACTTCCGTGAATTTGTAAAGTTGGATATGGCGATTGAGATCGAATTGGGCGTAACGGGTGGAGAAGAAGATGGCGTAGATAACTCTGATGTAGATTCTTCCAAATTGTATACACAGCCTGAGGAAGTAGCCTATGCTTACAGTCATTTGAAAGAGATTGGGGACTTGTTTACCATTGCTGCAGCCTTCGGGAATGTGCATGGGGTCTACAAGCCAGGTAATGTGAGTTTGAAGCCAATCATCCTCAAAAATTCTCAGGAGTACATCAACAAGAATTTTGGTACCACAGGCAAGCCGCTCAACTTTGTGTTCCACGGTGGATCTGGCTCCTCGGTAGAAGAGATTCGCGAGGCCAATAGCTATGGTTCCATCAAAATGAATATCGATACTGATATGCAGTGGGCTATGTGGGAAGGAATCTTGAATTATTACAAAAAGAGTGAAGGCTATCTTCAAAGTCAGTTGGGAAATCCAGAAGGTCCAGATAGCCCAAATAAGAAGTATTACGACCCTCGCGTATGGTTGCGCAAGGGTGAGGAGAACTTTGTGAAGCGTCTCGAACTTGCTTTCGATATGCTGAATGCTGTCAATCGTAATTAATAGGAGAAGGGTTTGACCCTACTTTTGGAGTAGGAAATTAAATTCCATTTTTTTTGATTTTAATCTTCATGAAAAAGTCACTTGTAGAGGTGACTTTTTCTTTTCTTTACATCACTATGAAAAAACAGATCGTATTCAGTTTGCTGGCATTTTTGCTCCTGCAGCTTACCCTTACCCAAGTTGAAGCGCAACAAGCCAAGAATTACTGGCCAAAGGCAGGGTTGACCTATGAAATTTTTGTGCAGTCCTTCAACGACAGCAATGGAGATGGGATTGGGGATTTCAATGGGGTAATTGAGAAATTGGATTACATCAAGGAGTTGGGTGCCAATGCGATCTGGTTTATGCCGATCATGCCCTCGCCAACTTACCACAAGTACGATGTGACCGATTACAAAGCGGTACACCCGGATTATGGGACAATGGCTGATTTCAAGAGACTGCTGGATGAGGCACATGCCCGTGACATCAAGGTGGTCATCGACATGATTATCAACCATACAGGAAGCGATCATCCCTGGTTTCTAGCCTCCAAAAAAGGTCGAGAAAATCCTTACCGCGACTACTACGTATGGGCGCAAAAGGATACCATTGCTTCCTATTTGAATAAGAAAACGGTCACTTTAGATTCTGATAACATCCGCCAATGGCATGATCCAGGTCAAGGCCAAGATTACTATTATGGATTTTTCTGGGGAGGGATGCCTGACTTAAACTTTGATTCCCCCAAGGTTCGAGAAGAAATCGTTTCGATTGGTAAATTTTGGTTGGAAGAAGTGGGAGTAGATGGGTTTCGCCTAGATGCAGCAAAGCATATTTTTCCAGACGATCGTCCATTAGACAACCATGCGTTCTGGAAGGAGTTTCGCCGGGAAATGGAGGCCATCAAGCCCGACATCTACTTGGTAGGTGAGGTCTACGACAAAAAAGAAGTTGTTGCACCCTACCTCCCAGGCTTAGCAGCCTTATTCAATTTCGACTTTCATTACACGATGATTGAGGCTTTGAATACAGAAAATGGGCAACTGCTGTACCAAAAGCAAAAGGATGTACTTGATTTTTACCAAGGGATTACGCCTGATTTTATCGACGCTACCTTTTCCTCAAATCACGACCAGCCACGCTTGTTGAATGACTTGAAGAAGGATCCTGCCAAGTACAAGCAGGCTTTAGCGATCCTAATGACCTTTCCTGGAGCTCCGTACTTGTACTATGGAGAAGAAATTGGGATGCTTGGGTTGAAGCCAGATGAGCAAATCCGTGAGCCTTTTCTTTGGGACAAAAAAGAAAATGATTCCGGTAGAGCCAGCTGGATTGTTCCTCAATACAGCACAGATGCGACCGTGACGCCCTTGGCCCAACAGCGCTTGGATCCAAACAGCTATTTCAACCATTACAAAAAGGTGATTGCTTTGCGTCAATCCAATCCCGCCTTGGCAATCGGTAGCCTGGAGTCGGTTAAGCAAACCTATCCTGAGTCAGTGATGGCTTTTATTCGTCGAACTGCCGGTCAGGAATTGCTAGTGGTGCATCACTTGGGTAGCAAAGGCATGGAATTTCAACTTCCTGAAGGCTTTAAATCTGCGGTTTATGCCACTGACGGGGTGAAGGTTACACAAGGAACCATGTTCCTACCTCCAAATTCAAGTTTGGTATTAAAGAAATAAAAATAGGGGCCTAAAGCCCCTATTTTTATGTTTTAGGTAGACAGGATATTGGCTATTCGTAAGTCTTCATCATCCACTTTCTTGTCATCTACAATTGCCTTAACAATTGGCGTAAAGACCACCTTGTGGTTGATCATCCCGGCCATTGTATCGTATTTGCCTTGAAGTAGTCCTTCTATAGCAGCCACACCAAGTTTGGATGCGAGTAGTCGATCAAAAGAGGTAGGGGATCCTCCGCGTTGCAAATGGCCCAAGATGGTGACTTTAATGTCGTAGTGCGGAAGGAATGTTTTTACTTCATCTGCGATTTGCTGCGCAGAACCACTTTTTCCTCCCTCGGCAACAATCACAATGTTGGAAGATTTTTTTGCTTTAGATCTTGTCTTTAGCTTTTCAATTAACCAATCAATAGACGTTTTTCGCTCAGGAATTAAGATGGCTGCTGCTGCGCTGCCAATGCCGGCATTGATTGCAATAAATCCAGCATCTCTACCCATTACTTCCACAAAAAATAGGCGGTCGTGTGAGGTAGCTGTGTCTCTGATCTTGTCAATGGCTTCGATGGCTGTATTGCAGGCGGTATCAAATCCAATAGTCAGGTCAGTACCCGAAAGGTCGTTGTCAATGGTGCCTGGAAGCCCGATAGAAGGAATTCCATATTCTTCGAAGAACAGGTGGGCTCCTGTAAGGGATCCATCTCCACCAATTACCACCAAGGCATCGATGCCATGGCTTTGTAGATTTTCAAAGGCTTTTTTTCGGCCTTCAGGGGTTCTGAATTCGGCGCTTCGTGCAGACTTTAGAAATGTTCCTCCCCGTTCTAGGATATGGGTAATGTATCTCGAGTCTAATTTTTTGATGTCGTCCTGGATCATTCCTTCGTAGCCCCGGTAGATGCCGTACATCTCCAGTTCGTAGTAGAATCCAGCACGCACTACTGCGCGAATGGCAGCATTCATGCCAGGAGAATCCCCACCAGAGGTGAGCACTCCAATTTTTTTGATCGTTTTAGGTGTCATAGGTTTGTGTCAAAGCTTTAAATAGCAGTCCAGCTGATGCTGGGTTTGTTGCCAAGGGGATGTTGTGCACATCACAGATCCGCATTAGCATCTGTACATCTGGCTCATGGGGGTGCTTATCTAGGGGATCTCTAAAAAAAATCACAGCAGCTAATTTTTTTTCTGCAGCGAGCGCTGCGATTTGAGCATCCCCTCCATAAGGTCCAGAAAGTAGTTTTTCTACTTGAAAACCAGCCTTTTCAATGTGTGAACCCGTGGTGCCTGTGGCTACGAGTTCAATATCGCTTCGGTGAAGGGCTTCACGGAATCCACTCAAAAAGTGAACCATGTCGGCTTTTTTACCATCATGGGCGATTAAGGCAATTTTCATGAATTGATAGGCAATAGGTTTGATTTCAAAGTTAGGGAAATTTCAGTTTTTCTTAGGTTACTAAACTGTGAATATCAATGGAATTATTTCAGCTGTATTTCTTTATTATGATTATCCGCAATCACACCAGTAGCTTAAAGTCTAGTTGAATTACTGCGGATAATCGTCGACAGACGACTGTCCACAGGCCACAGCCCACCTAATTGTACTTCAAACCTTATTTTTCTTTGGTTACTGGTGACAAAGCGGATAATCAGATTCTTTATTTCTTCTTCTTTTCTTCAAGCATCAGCAGAAAGGAATATTCCAAAGCAATTTCTTTCAGGGGATTAAATCGTCCAGATGCTCCTCCATGACCTGCTTCCATATTGGTAAAGAGCAGCAGGAGGTTTGCATCAGTTTTCTGATCCCGGAGTTTGGCTACCCATTTGGTAGGTTCCCAGTACTGTACTTGTGAATCGTGCAGACCAGAGGTCACCAATAGGTTGGGATAGGCCTGCGCGCTGACATTGTCATAGGGAGAATAGGAGAGCATGTAGTCGTAGAATTCCTTTTCCTTAGGATTGCCCCATTCCTGGAATTCACCTGTTGTTAATGGGATGCTTTCGTCGAGCATGGTGGTGACCACATCCACAAAAGGCACATTGGCAATAACGCCGTTAAATAAGTCTGGCCGCATGTTGATCACTGCGCCCATCAGCAATCCACCCGCACTGCCACCCATGGCATAGAGGTGTGCAGGGGAGCTGTATTTCTGCTCAACCAAGTGCTCGGCACAGGCGACAAAGTCGGTAAAGGTGTTTTTCTTCTTCAATAGCTTGCCGTCCTCGTACCAGGCTCTGCCTAAGTCTTCGCCTCCGCGGATGTGCGCAATGGCAAATACAAATCCCCGCTGAAGTAAACTCAGTCGATTGGAGGAGAAGTAGGCATCCATGCTGTATCCATAGGAGCCGTAAGCATAGAGGAGCACTGGATTTTTTCGGGTTTTGGAAAAAGTAGATTTCTGGTACACCAAAGAGATGGGGACAAGTACACCATCTGCTGCTTTCGCCCAAATGCGCTCGGAATGGTAGGCATTGGGATCGTGACCACCCACTACCTCTTGTTGCTTCATCAAGGTTTTGTGGCGAATGACCATATGGTAGTCGTAAACCGAACTCGGGGAGACTAAGGAATTGTAGCTAAACCGCAATACATCGGTATCAAACTCAGGATTGGTTCCTACATAAGCCGTGTAGGTTTCATCTTCAAAGGATAGGGAATGTCCTTCACCTTCCCAAGGTTGAATTCTGATTTGTGTCAATCCATTACTCCGTTCTTGCGTGACTAGGAACTTGGAAAATAGGTCAAAATCTTCAAATAAGGTCTCTGGGCGATGTGGGATCACTTCGATCCAGTTTTCTTTGCTAGGATTTGCTAAAGGAGCCTTGACCAATTTGAAATTTTGGGCTTGGTCATTGGTACGGATGTAAAAATGATCACCATAGTGGTCTGCAGCATACTCTAGATGCGGAATTCGGGCTTGCAAGATTTGAAAAACTGCCGTAGGTTGATCTGCTGGAACAAATTGGACCTCGGAACTAATTGTGCTCTCTGAATGGATGAGGATGAATTTTTCTGATTTGGTTTTGTGGACCATGCAGGAAAATTCCTCGTCCAATTCTTCATAGACGAGGAGGTCTTGGGTAGTTGGTGTCCCTAAAAGGTGTTTGAAAATTTGAAAGGAGCGGAGTGTTTCTGGATCCTGCTTGGAATAAAAAACGCTTTGCTGATCTGCTGCCCATACAAAGTTTCCCGTTACCTCAGGAATCTGATCTTCCAAAAATTCATGCGTGTCTAAGTTTTTGAAACGAATCGTATAAATCCGTCTCCCGACCTCATCGGCTGCAAAGGCAAGTAGTTGCTGATTGGTACTCGTCGCAGCTTGGGCAACTTGGAAGTAATTTTTTCCTACTGCAAGGGTATTGACATCCAGGATAACCGCCTCTTTAGCTTCGAGGCTCCCTGGCTTGCGACAAAAAATTGGGTATTCACTTCCTTTTTCGTATCGGGTATACCAGAAATAACCAGACTTAAAGTAAGCTACACTTTCGTCTTGCTCTTTGATACGGCCCTTCATTTCCTCAAAAAGTTGCTTTTGCAATCCCTCCGTAGGCTTCATGACCTCTTTTAGGTAGCTGTTTTCCGCATTCAAGTAATCGACCACTTCTTGGTTTTCCCGATCATTCATCCAGTAATAGGGATCTTGGCGCTTGTGGCCATGAATTTCAAGGAGTTGCGGTTTTTTGGGTGCAAGTGGTGCAGACATAATCGAGTATTTTGGTTGCAAGGGTACTGAAAATTTACAAATCTAATGGGGCATTTGCCGAGAATACTAGGGAAAGCTGAATTGAGTTGGATTAACCTAGCTTGTGCCCTCTTTTTCTTGAGAAAAAAGGTGATTTAACCTAAGAAATCATGTAATTTAATAGAAACGATTGCTGTTCTAGCTCTTTTTATCCATTCACTTAAATTCAAACTACATGACTTTTTTCAAACAGTTTAAAGAATTTGCAGTCAAAGGCAATGTCCTTGACTTGGCTGTCGGCGTGATTATCGGTGCAGCTTTTGGCAAAATTGTTTCTTCTTTCATCAGCGATGTGGTGATGCCTCCCTTGGGTTTGCTGGTTGGGGGAGTGGATGTCAAGCATCTCAACTTAGTCCTGAAGGAAGGAACTGTAGACGCTAAGGGTGCAGTGGTTGAGGCTGTTACCCTTAACTATGGAATGTTTATCCAAAATGTGGTGGACTTTGCCTTTATCGCTTTTGTAATTTTTGTAGCGATCAAGGGAATTCATACCCTCAAAAAGAAAGAAGAAGTTCCAGAAGAAAAACCAGAAGCCAGTCCAACAGAAAAGCTTTTGGAGGAGATTCGAGATTTATTGAAAAAATAAAAGCTCCTTCAATCAAGAAGGAGCTCCTAATTAGTTACTAGTTGGTTTAATTCCCTCTTTCTCGACCTCGTTCGTATAGGTGTCGATTGAAGTCTTTGGCGATATTTTGAAGCAGCAGAAGTTGTTTGTAGGTCAGCACCTTTGCCGCCTCTGCAACAAAGATTTTTTCATCTTGAACCAATTTCTGTTGGATTTGCAGCTTTTGTTGGATTCGAGACTTCGCTTCTTCTTCGCTCATGCTTTCTGCTCCTCTGCTGAGGTCTCCCATGGTACGCATGGAGGCCTCTCTAGATTCGGTGAAGGAATTGAATAGGGGCCAGAATTTCTCTGCTTGCTCGGTCTTCAAACTGATTCGCGTGGTGATGTAGGCGATTCGAGCCGCTTGAAGGCGTTCTGGATCTACAGGCTGTCCGTTGCGCTGCGCAAAAGCAAGACTTGAGGCAGCCATAAAGAGTAGGAGTAAATAGATTTTTAGTGCTTTCATAGGATTTAAAACCAAGTTTCTTCTTCTGTCCATAGGGGTGCTGATTTAGCGTATTCTTCTTCAATAATTTGGTCCAATAGTGCATTCGGGTCCTCTGAGAGGCTGAGTACATCTTCTGTACTCCATTGCTCACTTTCAATGTAAAGCAAAGCCTCCTCTTCAGGGCTTACTAAAACGGGTTTGTCCTCGTAAAATCCACCCGCCTGCCATAGCCCAAATCCAAGTAGGACTACTGCAGCTGCAGCCCAGGGCCATGAAGGATTGATCTTTTGACGGCTTGTTTTTGCGAGGATCTTTTCAGGCAGCTCCTCAAAGTAATGATCAGGAGTTGGAAAAGGTTTTAGTTTAGGAATCTGTTGCATGCTTTTCTTAGACTTAGTTAGCTGTCATGGGTTTATTCTTGGGTAAGTTCTTGTTCAATTTTTTTTACGGCATGGTGGTAACTGGCCTTCAATGACCCCACAGTCGTACCCGTTATTTTTGAGATCTCTTCATAACTTAAATCCTCCTCGTACTTAAGATGAAATACAAGTCGTTGTTTATCAGGAAGTTTTAATAAGCATTTCTGAAGTTTGGCTTGAATCTCGTCTCCACTCAATGTAGCGCTAGAATCGACATAAGACTCCAATTTTTCTTGGTGATCGTCCAAGGAAAAGAAGTAGCGTTTTTTCTTTTTTTCGAGAAAGGTCAGGGATTCGTTGGTGGCGATTCGGTAAAGCCAGGTAAAGAGGGTGGAATTTCCTTCAAATCGATCCAAGGCCTTGTAGGCTTTGATGAAGGTGTTCTGTGTGAGGTCATCTGCATCCTCATGAATCAATACCATGCGACGAATTACCTGATAAACAGGTTTTTGATAGGTTTCGATCAATTGCCTGAAGCCAAGCTCCTTGGTGAAAGGAGAGCGGATACGGTCCAAAAGTTCTTGATCGTTTACCTTCATGAGTAGCTTTTAGACGGAGGGAAGAAGGTAGGGTTTAATTGGCTTCCTAAAAACCTGTACTTTCCATGATAGTAAAGTATCCAAGATTTCAATCTTGTTACCACTTGGATTTAACTACGGGAACTACCTATGGATTTTAATCTCCTCAATTTTAAATTTCTACCAAATAATCCAGGACGCCAGCGTTTTTCCCTTTGGGTCTGCTTACGAGTAAGGGAACGCGGTTATTGAATTGGATGAGTCGCTCGGCCATGCTTCCAATATGGAGCGCAGTCGATGCTGTTTTTCCTTTTGTGCCAATTAAAATTGCATCTACCTGAAGCTCTACCGCTGCTGCTACAATCTCCTGCACAGGATTATCGTCTTCATCCGGGGTGTATACAGGCGTAATTTTGATTCCTTTGGTATCTATTTTCTGAATAAATTTCTTGAAACTCTCTGCTGCATTATTTTTCAAGAGCTGGGTAAATTCCTCAAAACTTTTTCCCGTAAAATGATACCCTGAAGGGACGGTAAATACATTTTGAAAAAATAGTTCGGGGTCCTTTCCGTATTTTTTGGACCATAAAATCCCATTCTCCAAAGCATTTTTCGAATATTCTGAGAAATCGCTTGGTACTAGAAGCTTGGAGAATTTGGGCTGCGCATTTTCAGGAATGATAAGTAAGGAGCACGTGGATCTTCTCGAAAGCCGTTGGGTACCAACACCTGTACCTACAAGATCTACTTTTCTTCCCAACAGGATTAAGTCAGCAGATTTTTCATCTGCTAGCTTCAGGATTTTTTTGGATAGGTTTCCTTCCTTCACCACAAAACTTAGGTCAAGGCCTTTGGTTTTAGGGAAGTTTGACGCAACCAGTCCTTCCATGTATGCCCTTCGTTCCTCCATCATCTGATCGATCAAATTTGGAAACGCCTCCTGCAATTCCTTTGGAAGGGAGAAGTTTTTGATCACGTTGGTGAAGTAAATCTTCTTTACCTGGTTCACTTTTGCGATAAATTCAGAGAAGGCAATTAAGGTCTGATCTAAAGGACTTTGATCCAGACAGACAATCAATTTTTTTATCGGATACATGAGGTTTGAAAGTAACTTAGAGTAAAGGTAACCGTTGTCAATTATTCTTTGGATTCCTATAAAAGAATTTTTCTGTTTTGAGGCGAGCCATCCTAGGCTTTGAACTAGCAAATAAGTTTAGAAGCCCTTAAAAAAGGTTGCATCGCTGAATCATTTGTCAAAAAAGGAATAAGAAACGAGTAAATTTCTCTATTCCCCTAGATCGAGTTGTGCGCTTCTCGCCGTATCTTTGATTCATCCGGGCCGTCGACTTGTTCGAACTTCACAAATTATATACAATACCGAGTAAAGCCCCCTTCAAAATCAGGCCTCATCCCGTCCCGATAGCTATCGAGATCGGGCCTCGCTCAAAAAGCAGGATAACAGTGGAAGGTTGCGAAATCAAGGCAGCTCAAATCTTGTCAAACTAGAGGTTTCGTAACACTCTTAGGCCCGGATTACTTTCCTCTATTTTTTAGCCAAGACCATTCTTCTTTGCCCACCCCAAGTAGGGCCGAACTTCCCACAAATACTGCGATCACAAGGAGGGAAGTGGTAAGGATGGATAAGAATGGATTGGTCAGTGCGGGACTCAAGTACAGCGCGGATACAGTAACTATACCTACACCTAAGATTTTTAGCGTTTCGAGACTAAATGGATCCAAGTTGAGCCGCCATTTGAGGTAGCCGTACTTGACCAAGTTGTAGGCGAGCATGACTGCCGCCGAACCGACGGCAGCACCTTCAATCCCCAATACAGGTATCAAGAAATAATTTGCAGCGATCAGTAGCAGGCTCATACTTACCGTAAGTACCAGGTTGAAGCGGTAGTAGGAGGAGAAGACCAAAATCTCCGAATTCAAGGAAAAGGCGACATCCACCAATTTTCCAAGGGCAATAATAAAAACGACCCATTTCCCAGTTTGATAGATTTCCCGATTGGGTACAAAGTGGTAAATCGAATCGATATTGGCCCAAATAAGCGCGAATAAAAGTAGGCAGATGTAGAGCTGCCGATTCGATAGCTGCCGGTAGAGGAGGTTGATCTCCTGGAGTCGCTGCTGCGCAAAATGCGCTGCAATCAAGGGCATGGCAACTTGAGAAATAGCTCTCCTTGGTAGTTCAATGACCAAGGCCATATAAAATGCAATGGAATAGATGGCATTGGCCTCCAAGCTCAGCATGGAACTGATCATGACAGAGTCTATTTTCAGAATCAAGGTAGATGCGGCGGTAGCCAAAAAGGTAAGCAAACTGTATTTGAGGAGCGAACTTTTAAAACTGGTTGGAAACTCGCTCCAGGAAAAATCCAGTTTAAACACACCCAGCCAAACCATGTAAATGGCTACTCCAACTAGGGATAGTCCATAAACACCCACCAATCCCTGCATCACTTGATCAAACGAGATCCATTTGAGCAAATACAAGGCTACCAAAATGGAGGTGAGCAGTCGAAGGAATACTTCCCTGAAGAAGGTAGGAATCCCTACTTTGACAAAAGATCGGGCAAAAGCATCGAGTATACTATTCCAAACTGAGAATAAGGCGATAAACAAAACAATGCCTAGAAAATTGATGACCTCAGGGGAATTGGAGGCAAATAGGGAAATCACCTGTTGCTTAAACCCAAAAAACAAAAGTGCTACCACGCCAAATCCTAGAAAGGAAAAGAGCAAACTGAAGGTAAGCAAGGCCGCTTGGTTGTGCTCGAGCTTGGGAAAATAGCGTGTAATTCCATGCCCTAAACCCAATTGTGCAAAGGGCACCAACAGCAAGCCCAGGTCTTGGATGGTGCGAAATGTCCCTAGTTGGGTGGTGTCCAAAGCATAAGGATACAGCCAAAGTACATTGATATAGCCCAGTACCACGCCTACATAGGAAAAAATGGTAGTTTGTATGCTTTGAAAGGCTATTTTTCGCATAAGCCAAACTTCACAAAAATAATTGGGAATTCCATGTACCCCTGCCAGACTTTAAGATTTGGCACATTTGTCGCAGGTAGCCCCTCCTTTTGGTTTTTGAAAAAATTTACGGAGGAGGTAGTAGCTAGCCCCAAGCACGGCAAGGATGACGAGGAGTTGTTGCCACATGTTAGGAGAAAATTTGGAAGGTGATCCAGGACATGAGGTAAGCTAAAGCACTCATGTAGACCGTTTGAATTAATGGCCATTTCCAGCCTTTGGTTTCTCGTTTGACTACCGCCAAAGTACTCATGCATTGCATGGCAAAGACGTAAAAGACTAGCAAAGAATAGGAGGTGGCGGTAGTGAATGTTTTCTCGCCAGTGCTAGCATTCACCTGATAAGCGAGTTTCTCCCGAATAGTCAGGTCGTCTTCAAGATCTCCTCCAATGCTGTAGATTGTGGCAATCGTAGAAATAAATACCTCACGTGCAGCAAAGGAAGTAATAAGTGCGATTCCAATTTTCCAATCGTAGCCAAGCGGTTGGATTACCGGTTCAATGGCCCTGCCCATGATCCCGATAAAGGAGTTTTCCAATAACTTAGAACTGGTTTCTGCCTCGATTAATGCTAGCTGCTCAGGAGTAGATGCTTTTTCCTGCTGTGCGATTCCCTGCTGCCGAATCTCTTCCATGCTTGCAGGAGGTCCATAGGATGCCAATACCCAAAGCACGATGGATATGGCTAAAATAACTTTACCAGCCTCAAAAACGAAGGTTTTAGACTTTTCAAACATGGTGATGCCTACATCTTTCCATCGTGGAATTCGATAGGATGGGAGTTCGGTCATCAAGAAACTCTTCTCATCCGTTTTGAGGATGACTTTAAGTAAAAATGCTGTTCCCAGTACTCCCAGCACACCCAACACATACAGACTGAGTAGTGCAAGGGCTTGAAGGTTGATAAAGCCAAATACCATTTCCTGTGGTACGCTCAATCCGATTAATATGATGTATACCGGTAGTCTGGCAGAGCAACTCATCAAAGGAGTAACCAAGATGGTAATCATTTTCTCCTTCCAATTCGAAATGTTTCGAGCGGCCATCACTCCTGGGATCGCGCATGCTACCCCCGATACCAAAGGAACGATGCTTTTGCCATGAAGTCCGAATGGACGCATCCAGCGATCTAGCAAGAAAACCACCCGTGACATGTAGCCTGTATCTTCCAAAATGGCTAGGAAGCCAAACAGCATTGCGATTTGTGGAATAAAAATGACTACTCCGCCAATCCCCGGAACAACCCCTTCAGCAAGCAAGCGAGTGAGTGGCCCATCCGGAAAAGTGGCTAAAACCCTTCCACTGACATCAGCAAAAAAGCCATCAATCCAGTCCATGGGGTAGGAAGCCCAAGAAAAGAGCGTTTGGAAAATTAGTAGAAGTACTCCAACAAAAATGACATATCCCCAGAAAGGATGCAACACCACTTTATCGAAGGTAGACTTTGCCTTAGGTGTAGACTTTTTCGTTAAGGCTTTGGTTACTAGTTCGGTAATCTTCTTGTAGCGGATCTTGGTTTCCTCGAGTTGCGCTTCTTCTATATTGAATCCACTTTCCGCCAAGGCTTGAGCCAGCCAATTCCGTTTTGCTTCAGAGATGGACTTGTCCTTTGCCCCAAATCGAATCATTTGATAGGCTTGGTAATGATTTTCAAGATCAAACTTCTCCTTCACTTGGTCCAGTAAAGAAGCAGGTATTACCTCTAGGATGTCAACAAACTGTGGTGCTTTTGAAAAGTTTCGTTGTTGAATTAGTTCTTTGATTTGTCCCAAACCTTTTTGATTTCGAGCATCTGTTTGGAGTATTGGGACTCCTAGTCGCTTAAAGAGTTCGTAACTCCGAATCTCAATATTTTTAGCCGCTGCCAAGTCTGACATATTTAGCAAGATCGTTAGGTTGATGCCCAAATCGATCAATTGAGTCGCTAGGAAAAGCCCTCTTGAAAGCTGGGTAGAATCAATCACGAGCAAAACAAAATCCGGTCTTTTTTCAAGTTCTGGATTATTGAGCACGCGGTGTGCAATGATCTCGTCTTCGGAATTGGGAAATAGGCTGTAGGTGCCTGGAAGATCTAGGATTTCAAAATTTTCACCTTGAATTTGGACTGTCCCGGTCTTTTTATCTACCGTTACCCCTGGATAATTACCAATTTTCTGATTGAGGCCTGTGAGGTAATTGAATATGGTGGACTTGCCCACATTGGGGTTACCAATGATGGCAATTCTGGGTGAAGAATGAACTTCAGAAAGGTCTTTTGCAGCCATGGTCAGGAGAGCAATTCGATTCGAATCAATGCTGCTTCATTTTTACGAAGCGCAAGGAGCGTTTCCTCCAACTGAAAAGCCAAAGGGCCTCCCAAAGGTGCTCTGTGCTGAAGTGTCAATTGTTTTCCTGGAAGAAAGCCCAACTCCATTAAATTGATTTTTAGTGGGGAGGAACTGATTTCCAAGATTTTACCAGATTGATTGAGCGTGAGTTGGTCCGCAGTCATGAATGTATCCTAACCTTTGTCCAAAAGTACGGGTATTTGGAATGAATCTAAAGAAAAATAAGGAAGAAATTTTACGTGATTATCAGCAAGTATTTCAACTGGGTATTCAGGCAGTTAACTACTGCGGATAATTGATAACTGTTGACAGTCTACGGTCCACAGCCCAATAATTGTTCCTCAAACTTTGTTTCTTGTTTACTGGAAAAAACTGGATAGAAGTAAAATTTTAAACAGTTTACATGAGTTTTAGTCTGAAAGGCAAGCAGTATTTAGAGTCCTTAAAAAGTTCCTTTTACCGATACTTGGAAATTACGTCCTGGGCTGACAATTCCAGAACTGTATCCGCGGTACTGCAGATCTCCTATGTTTTCAACCCCAAGATTCACTTGGATGTACGGACCGATAGGAATACGAGCAGCTAGGTTGAGGATCATCCAAGAGGGGGAATAAGGTTTGCCTTGGCCATCAGTGGCGTAGATCGCAGGTTTACCGATTTCTTCCTGAGGCATTTTTTTAAAAGGCATGGCTTCACTGTACTGTGAACTCAATTCTAAAGTCATTTTTTTACATTGAAACCGAAGTTTAGTTGCTCCAAAGTTGGGAGCTGCATGCCGCGAAGGACTAGTGGTCTTGTCATCCAATTCTTCCACTCCTTTTTGCCAGTTGTAGTTGGAGGTAAGCAGGAGCTTTTTGCTTAGCGCAACTTCCATCCCCGCTTGAATTCCTTTTACTTCGGCAAAAGCAGCATTTTGTAGGGAGAAAAGTTTGCTCAGCTCTCCACTGTAAAGTAATTCCGTCTGGCCATTGAAAGTGGTAGGTCTCCGAACCATCGCTTGATCTAGCCAAGTGTAATACCCTGTTACATCCAATTTGATTGTCCCAAAGAGTACCTTGTTCAGGTTTAACTCGGCATTGTAAGCATACTCGGGTCGTAGTTGTGGGTTAGGCAGCATTAGGTTGCCCGGCTGGGAATCAAAAATTTTCCCCATATCGTCCACATTGGGTGCACGAAATCCCGTGGCCACCTGTGGGGAGATGCTGAAATTCGGATCCACTTGATATACAAAACCTAAGTTGCCCGTAATCGAATGGTAGTTATCCTTGAATTGGACTACAGGTAGTGGATAATAGTTTAGGTTGTTGGTGAAGTCTGCATTGATGCCATTGATGTTGTAGCGCAGGGCCGATTGCATCTTCCATTTGGTACTGAGTGGAGCTACATAATTGGCATAGACTGCCCACGAAGTCCAGGTGGAATTGGGATAGCGAGCGGAGGCGGTAGCCACTTGTTGATTCGAAATGTTTACCGATTGCCCCTTCGAATCTACTTGATTGATCACCGCTTCAAATCCATAGTTGAGGAACTGGGATTTGAATAGGGTTTTGATAAAGTCAGCATTGAGTGAAGAAGCCTGAACCTTTTCGACACGTTCAAATTGAGTTGCATTACCCACCCGACGGTCGATTCGACTTTCTTCAAAAAATTGGAAAGCTGCTGTAATTTTTGCTTGATCGTAGCTCTTTGTCGGTTTTGTGGTCTTCCAGTTGAGCTGCTGCATCATCCAGCGTTGAGGGCCATAATCCCATCGGGCAAATCTTAATTTCCCGTCTTTTCTTTCAATTAAGCGATCGTAGCGGGGAATATTTCCTGTGGAAGAATAATGAAATCCAAAGTCAATTGTCGAGTTTTCGGAAGCTTTGAAACTGATTTTTTGCATCAGATTCACCTGCTTGTACCCAGCACCAACCTGCTTTCTTGGGTTTGAATTGGTGATTTCTTGGTCTATTCCATTGATTAGTTCCACAAAGGTTGACCGGAGATAGGAGGCTTGCCCCTTATTTTTTCCCATGATCAAATCCCCAAAGTCAAAGTACGAGGCACTTGTGACGAATGCCCATTTCCCTTTGCCATAGCTTAAGTCTGCATGAAACGTTTCCTCCGAATAGGCAGAGGAAAACCGGCTTACCACATTTCCTTTGAGTTGCTGATTTTCATGATCTGCACGTAGTGTTTCAAAGACCATCACCCCACCAATGGCATCCGAGCCGTACATCACTGCTCCTGGTCCAAAAAGAACCTCGGTGTTTTGAAGCGAAAATGGATCGATTGAAATGACTTGTTGGAGGTTGCCACTTCTAAAGATTGCCGTATTCATCCGCACCCCATCTATTGAGTAGAGGAGTCGATTGGCTGAAAATCCCCGGATCATCGGGCTTCCGCCTCCCAGTTGGCTTTTTTGAACAAATACTTCTCCGGAGGATCCTAACCAATCCGCAGTGGTGACGGGATTGCGCAAGTCAAGCCATTCGGAGTCTAGTTGCCTCACTTTTCCCGAAACATCTGCTTCGTTTTGATTCCACCGTGATGCAGAAATGACCGTTGTGGCAAGGGTAAGCGAACTGGATTCTAGGTAAATCAAGTAATTCAATGCCTCGATTTCTTCCCAAGAAAGCGTTTTGTTTTTGTATCCTAGTCGAGAAAAGGTAAGCGGATTTTTGCCTTGAAACTCAGAAAGATTGGCAATTCCTTCTTCTGTAGTGGAGGTACTTACTTTTAATTTTTTATCAACGAGTTGAACATCAGAAAGGGGTTTATGGCTTTCGTAATCCAAGACACGGAGTTGCTGAGCTAGTGCAAGAGGACTAGTTCCAATTAGAAGTAAAAGAAAGTAACCAAAGAATTTCATTGTGGATAGCAGTAGCCAAAATTAAGAATTGAATTCACAGGAACGTAGGGAGATTTAGATGAATGGTGTTTTTTTTAATGCCTACTGTGATTTGGATCACCGAATCAAATCCTTGTGCTAATTCATTTTTGTTGCTTACTTTTAGTTCATGACTCGAGATACCCTTAGGCAAGCGCTACCTAATCTAACTGATCCCAAACTAGTGGATCTTTTACTGAAAAAAGGTCAGTTTTTAACTTTTGAACCAGGAAAAACGCTGATGGAACCTGGCCAATTTATTAAGGCTGTTCCTTTGGTATTAGAGGGATCCATCAAGATTATGCGGGTGGATGAGGATGGAAAAGAGCTTTTTTTATATTACCTAGAAACAGGAGAAACCTGTGCCCTTTCCTTGACCTGTTGCTCTGCGGCTCGACCGAGTGAAATCAAAGCGGTAGTAGAAGAGAAAGCCTCCATGCTTTTTATCCCAATTCAACTTCATGAGCAATTGGTAGATGAATTCAAGCAATGGAAGGATTTTGTTTCTAGCACCTACCAAAACCGTTTTCAAGAAATGCTGACCGTATTGGATGCCGTGGCTTTCAAGCGAATGGACGAGCGTTTGATGAACTACATTGTCACCAAGATGAAGCAATTGAAGTCCAATGAATTGCACACTACGCACCAAGAAATTGCCAATGAATTGGGAACGGCTCGAGAGGTAATCTCCAGATTGCTGAAGCAATTGGAAAAGAAAAAGTGGATTGAATTGGGTCGAAACGTCATCTACATTCGAGACGACTTCGAAGAGCTGATTGCCAAATAGTTAGCGCAAAACAAGTAAAGGAGCTTTGGTTTGAAAAGCCATCTGAATGGAATCACTCTTGGTGAATAGCTCTTCCAATAAGCCCTGTTTTTCATGACACCTCACCAATATCCCTGGATTTGAAGTTGGATTAACTTAGTAGTGTAACATTTGTCACCGCTTTTAAGGAACTGTGAGCACTACTTTTGAGAAGTAAATTCTAACTTGCCTCTTGAATGGATAGTATTGTGATTATTGGTTTTGCTGCCGCGATTTTGATTGGTATCAGCTTAGGGCTGATTGGCGGTGGAGGATCTATTTTAACCGTTCCAGTTCTCGTTTATATTTTGGGTATGAATCCTGTCTTGGCCACTGCCTATTCCTTATTTGTAGTTGGCAGTACCTCTCTGGTGGGAGCGGCGACTTACATGAAAAAAGGGTTGGTAAACTATAAAACTGTCTTGGTATTCGCCATTCCATCATTTATAGCGGTATTCCTAACTCGAAAATTTTTAGTACCCGCACTTCCAGATCCTTTGTTTTCCCTAGGAGAGGCAATCATCACCAAAAACATTGGAATCATGGTCTTCTTTGCGCTGATCATGCTTGCCGCATCGTATTCCATGATTTTTGCTAAAAAATGTGTGGATTGTAACGAAGATGATTCCGTCATATTCAACTTTCCCATGATAGCACTGGAAGGATCTGTGGTTGGGGTGATCACTGGAATTGTAGGTGCTGGTGGGGGATTCTTGATTATTCCAGCTTTGGTGCTACTCGCTAAATTGCCCATGAAAATGGCAGTAGGGACTTCCTTACTGATTATTGCTGCCAAATCCCTAATTGGATTTTTAGGAGATCTCTCAACTCAGACGATTGATTGGCAGATGTTATTGATCTTCACTGGACTATCCATTGTCGGAATTTTTATCGGTAGTGCCTTATCGAAGAAAATAAATGAAAAGATTCTTAAAACAGGTTTTGGTTGGTTTGTGTTGATCATGGGAATCTATATCATTACCAAAGAATTGTTAGCAGTTTAAAATTCTATGCAAGAATACATTCAGGTCTTCCTAGATGGCTATTACGGGTATTGGAACTACCTCAGTGAGGAAATTCTCTACCCTTCTTGGCACAACTATTTCTGGTGGCTTATTGGGATTTCAGTAGTCGTTTGGGGGCTTGAGTTGGCATTTCCCTGGCGGAAAAACCAGGCAGCCATTCGAGAAGATTTTTGGTTGGATGGCTTTTATATGTTTTTCAACTTCTTTATCTTCTCCCTGATTGGTTACAATGCAGTGTCCAATGTTGCCGTTGAAGTATTCAATGATTTCCTAGCGCTTTTTGGGATTTCCAATCTAGTCGCATTCCAAATTGCTTCTTGGCCAATCTGGTCACAATTCTTGCTTTTATTTGTGCTAGCAGACTTTATTCAGTGGAACGTACATCGTTGGCTGCATTACAGTCCTTGGCTTTGGGAGTTTCACAAAGTCCATCATTCTGTGGAGCAGATGGGATTTGCGGCGCACCTTCGCTACCATTGGATGGAGACGATTGTCTACAAATCAGTCCAATACATTCCGCTTTCCATGATTGGCTTTGGACTGGATGACTTTTTTATCCTGCACTTGGTCACTATTTTGATTGGTCATTTGAACCATGCGAATGTGAAAATCACCTATGGTCCTCTGAAGTATGTGTTAAATAATCCGGTCATGCACCTTTGGCACCATGCCAAGGAAATTCCTGCTGGAAGCCATGGCGTCAACTACGGGATTTCATTGAGCCTTTGGGACTACCTATTTGGTACGGCACATATCCCCAATGAAAACGCAAACGAGCAGCTTGGTTTTGAGGATCAAGAAAAATTTCCAAAGACATTTTTCCAGCAACTTACCCATCCATGGAACAGCAAGAAGTAAAGTGTCCTAAGTTTTACAATGACCTAAAAATGGTCGTGGTTTTTTGATTGCTATTGGGTCTAGCTCCCTTTTTTCCTGAACCCCATATCTGGGGTAAAATTCGATGGGTAGCAGGAGGAGCAGTAGGGATGGGGACGATGGATTGGTTGGACCTACTTTGGCATGGTGCTCCATGGATTTTATTGATTCGATTGGGGGTCCTTGCGATCCAAAAAAGAAGAAAAAATAAGGGGATCTAAGTCTTAAGCGTGACTTTTATTACCAAAATTCAGCTGCTTGTGGTTGTAGCTTTGTCAAGCTAAACAACATCGACTATGTTTAATTTCTTTTCTTCCAAAGCTAAAAAATACGAAGACCTTCCCGCTGGCCCTTTTCATGACCTGATGATCCAACCCAATGCGGTGGTGATTGATGTGCGCACAGCTGGTGAATTTGCCGGAGGCAAACTTCGTGGGGCTCGAAACATCGATATCATGTCTTCCAACTTCGTGTCTCAAATCAAGAACCTTCCCAAAGACAAGACCTACCTCATCTACTGCCGAAGCGGTAATCGAAGCGCACAGGCTTGTGATATCCTATCTGAAGTAGGCTTTGATCATGTGAAAAACCTGGCTGGAGGAATTATGAGATGGCCATTTGAGAGGGTTTGATTTACTTTATTTGGAATTAGTAGCCTTCCTCTTTTGGGGAAGGCTTTTTTTATTAGTGCTTTGGCATTTTATTCAAGGCAATTCCTCTTTGCATTCGGGATTTGAAGGTAATTAGGTCTTCAGGGGCCTTTTTACTGTGTTTGGTACTGCGACCTTGCACTCGAGCACGCCACATTTTGAATGAACTTTTCTTCATTTGGAGACGCATCAGTTGAATGGTCTCTCCCTCAGTAATTCCAAATTGACTTAAAATCGCATCAAAAGGGGTACGATCCTCCCAGGCCATTTCGACGATACGGTCGATGGCTTCAGGCGAAAGTTCTTTTAATTTTTTCATTCTTCTAAAACCTTGCGGCGCCAGCAAAGTTTTAAGAATATGAAAATTTCTGTGGTCTGGTTGAAGCGTGATTTGAGGTTGAGTGATCACCAGCCCTTGGCTGAAGCCATTGCCGCAGGATTCCCGATCCTTCTGCTGTATTGCTTTGAACCTTCGCTGCTGGCCGCTCCGCAAAGTAGCGATCGGCATTGGCGCTTTGTCTGCGAAAGCCTCAAAGACATGGAGATGCGATTAGTTCCACTGCAGGCCAATCTGATGATTGTTAAGGCCGAAGTAAAAACGGTTTTTACCCAAATCCAGCAAGCCTATTCCATACAGGCCGTCTATTCTCATCAGGAAACGGGTATCGCGGTCACTTACGCCAGAGACCGGGAGATGGCCGCCTATTACTCCTCCCAGGGCATCCCTTGGAAAGAGTACCAGCAGCAGGGGGTGCAGCGCAAACGCAAAAATAGAAAGGGATGGGAGTCTTTTTGGAATGCGTTCATGACCGCTCCACTTGCTCATCCGGAATTCAATCGGGCTACCTTCGTGCCCATTCCTGAAGCGCAGCAACTCCAGCAGGTCTTCAGCACCTTGCCTGAAATTTGGACTGTTTCACAAGACATCATGCAGCCTGGAGGAGAACGAAACGGGCGTAGATACTTGAAAAGTTTTCTTGAAGAGCGTGTCAAAAACTACAGCAAACAGATTAGTAAGCCCGAAGGCAGTCGAACAGGCTGTAGTCGACTTTCACCCTATTTGGCTTGGGGATGTCTCTCGTTACGGGAAGTGTTTCAAGCCTCTATGCAAAAGTCAGCCACTGGTTTTCAAGGTCGTAACCTGGCTAATTTCCAGTCGCGCTTAAGGTGGCATTGCCACTTTATCCAAAAATTTGAGATGGAGTCCCGTATGGAAAAAGAGCCCATCAACCGTGGATTTTTGTCTTTTCCCTACACGCCACAACCCGCTTGGATCAAGGCATGGGAAGAGGGTAAGACAGGCTTTCCTCTCGTGGATGCCTGCATGCGCTGTTTGCGCGAGACAGGCTACCTTAACTTCCGCATGCGTGCCATGTTGGTTTCTTTTCTTACCCACCATTTGGGCCAGCCTTGGAAGTCAGGTTCTGCCCACCTTGCGCAGCAATTTTTAGATTTTGAGCCGGGCATTCACTATCCTCAATTGCAAATGCAGGCTGGTATCACAGGCATTAACACCGTGCGCATCTACAATCCCGTCAAGCAATCTCAAGAACAAGATCCAGAAGGTGTATTTATTCGAAAATGGGTACCTGAGCTGGCACCTGTTCCCCTTGCATTTTTGCATACACCTTGGGAACTGACTCCTTTAGAGTTGCAGAGCTTGGATTTTGCTTATGGTCAAACGTACCCTTATCCCATAGTTGATGTGGAAAAGGCAGCAGCTGAAGCTAGGGACCGAATCTGGGCGGCTCAAAAGGCTCCTGAAGTGGTAGCCGATGCAGCACGCGTATTGGCCAAACACACCCTTTCTAAACGTTGGTCCTAACATGAAAAAGCAACATCTGCCCACCAAAATCTGTGTGGTTTGCAACCGTCATTTTACTTGGCGAAAAAAATGGGAAAAAAACTGGGAGGAAGTCAAGTATTGCTCCGATCGCTGTCGGGGAGATGCTAAAAAGATAAAGTCAGCCTAGCGGAAGGAGGCTGCATAAAATACCAACCAAAGCAGCAAGGGCAGGAAATAAGACAGCAGCACCACAGGAACACTTTCTTGGATGCTTCGACTACTGATCGTGTGAAATCCAAGCACCCAAGCTACTCCATAGCCAATTTCAAATAGATTTAGTAAGGATAGGGGATAGTGGAAACGTTCTTGCACATTTTCTGGGCCTACGAGCCACAGGGCAGAGAGTGGCTCAAAATTTTGAATTTCGAGGTAACTCACTGTTCCCGCTGGATTTAGGTACCAGAGTAAGCGGAGCAGTTCTGGGAAAATAAAGATGAGTTCGGCTACCAAGGCAAATTGCCAGAGTGCTTTAAACTTGACTTTGTATCCGATAGTTAGGCCTATGGACCAGAAAAGAAAGGCAATGACTGTAAACTTCCAGAGCAGCGCAAAGGGTGTCCAAAGGTAGTTTAACGTGTTAAAAATATGAAAAAATAGCAGGTCTCCCTGAGCCTCCAATCGTTCCGAATCAGGAATGGCTTCTAAGACGAGGGTATTCGTCAAGTACCTGATTACAAGAAAGGTAAGTACAAGTACAACGAAAAAAAGTCGCTTATCAAAGTCTAGGGCCTCTGAAATCTTTTGAGCCAAGGGGGAAGGTGCTGTTGCCATTTTCTCGTCTTATCCTTGTAAATCTAAACGTTTGTATTGAATTCACCGTAGATTTGCAGCGTAAACCAACTAAGAGCTATGCGTCAGGTCTTTCATCTGCTTGCTTTTCTTCTTTTTTTCGTAAGCCTACCAGTAGAAAAGCTACAGGCACAAGAGCCAGGAACAGCAAATGCTCCCTATTTACTTTTGGATAGGGGGCTTCAATACCGAATTACAAAGTCGATTAATAGCATGTATAATTTTGATTTCGCTACGGCGGAACGGGATTTTGCTGTGATCATGTACCAATATCCTGAACATCCTTTGCCAGACTTTTTGATGGCTATTGCCTATTGGTGGCGAATTGAAATTAATGTCGACAACAAGCGATACGACAATATCTTTATCCAATACCTGGACCGTGCCAATGCCAAAGCAGAAAAAATATTGGATCAGAATCCTAAAAATAAGGAAGCAGCATTTTTTTTAGCGGCAGGGCATGGATTTCAAGGGCGCTTGTATAGCGAACGCAAAAGCTGGACTAAAGCCACATTTGCTGGAAAAAATGCGCTGAAATACATGGAAATGAGTCGAGGAGAACAAGAGTTTAATCCCGAACTCCTACTTGGCGATGCCTTATTCAACTATTTTTCAGTGTGGATTCCAGAGAATTACCCTTTACTGAAGCCCGTACTGGCACTATTTCCAAAGGGAAACAAAAAACTGGGCCTATCGCAACTTGAAAAGGTGGCGTCTAATGCTTTCTACACACGAGTGGAAGCCCAATATTTCCTATTTCGATTGTATGGCTCAGAGGAGAAAAGGCCGGAAGATGCCTTGCGGATTGTGGAATACTTGCACGAAAAATTCCCAAACAATCCCTATTTCCACCGTTCCTATGCGCGCTACCTCTACACGACTGGAAAGTGGACGCAGGCCATGCAGGAATCCCTAGAGATCATGGATCGGATGGAGAAAAAGCAATTTGGATACGAAGCCACGAGTGGACGCTATGCTGCATTTTATTTGGGGGAATACTATTACCGGATAGGAAATACGATAGAGGCAAAGCGTTATTATTCCAAGACTGCTACTCTAGGAGAAGAATCTGAATCGCAGGAGAGTGGCTATTATTTATTTTCCTTGATTTCTTTAGGAAAGATTGCCACTGCCGAAAAAAATAAAACTTTGGCAAGAACCTATTTCAACCAAGTGAAGCGGTATGCAAAACGAAAGCATCCGGCGCATCAGGAAGCAAGAGATTTTATCAAAAAGAATAAACTGTAAGATTGCTGACCCTTATTTTTCCCCGTTTGCCATAGATAATTTGAATTCATGTAATAATGTGATCCAAATAAGTGGATTATTCGTTTTATTATTCCTAATCTTTAACAAAATTCGGATTTTAACCTAAAAAACATTCGCATACTTATAGAATTTTCGTCATTTATTGTAAATTTGGACCACATAAAATTTTGTAAAGCACAAAAAAATGGATAGCAACATTCGAATTAAATTCGATAAAATCGATCGAAGTATTTTGGAAATACTTCAGAGCAATGCCAAAATCACCAATGCTCAACTTTCAAAGGATATCGGGCTATCTCCTGCTCCTACTTTGGAGCGTGTTAAAAAATTGGAGCAATCTGGTATCATCAAGAGTTACCACGCGAAGTTGGATCCAGAGAAAATTGGATTGGGCGTGAGCACCTTTGTATTGGTAAGCTTAATTGGTCACAACAAAGGGAATATCGACGCCTTCATGAAGGAAATAAACTTAATTCCTGAAGTGATTGAATGTCATCACATTACCGGTACGGGTGACTTTATTTTGAAGATCATTGCCAAAGACATCATGGCCTACCAAAAATTGATGTTGGAAAAGGTTTCTGAAATCAAAGAAGTAGATTCCATGCAGTCCATGGTAATCCTTTCTACTTTTAAGGATTCCAAAGTACTTCCAATTCCAGCTTAATTAGCCAAAAATAATTTTAGGGTGGCTATGCCACCCTTTTTTTTTGAATACCATGACAGAAAAACCTTGGAAAACTAAGTCCAAAGCAACGGTATACGAGAATCCCTGGATTCGCGTGGAGCATCACGAAGTGATTACACCTGCGGGAAAGGATGGGATTTATGGGAAAACCCATTTCAAAAACAAGGCCATCGCCATTCTTCCGATTGATGAAGAAGGGAATACCTGGTTGGTAGGTCAATACCGCTATGCGCTGGATGCCTACTCCTGGGAGGTCCCGATGGGTGGAGGCCTCTTGGAATTGGATACCCTTACTTGTGCTAAACGGGAATTGAAAGAGGAAACTGGCCTGACTGCTAGCCAATGGACTGAATTGCAGCTAATCCACACCTCCAACTCGGTAACAGATGAGGTAGGGTATATTTTCTTAGCTCAGGGGCTGACTGAGGGGGAACCAGAATTTGAAGACACCGAAGACATCAGCATTAAAAAACTTCCTTTTGTGGAGGCCTTGGATTGGGTGATGCAGGGAAAAATCACCGATTCTTTGTCGGTTATTGCTATTTTTCGTGTCGCAAGAGCATTAGGGTTTTAATTATGGTGGTACGAGAACAAGTAAAAACCACCTTTCTTTTGGCTTATCCAGTGATGCTCAGTCAGCTAGGACAAGTAGCTGTGGGCGTAGCTGATTCCATGATGGTGGGGCGCCTAGGGGCTCTGGAACTGGCAGCATCCTCCCTAGCCAATAGTATTTTTTTTGTACTCTTGATGTTTGGAATCGGGATTTCGATGGGATTGACACCCTTGGTATCCAAGGCCTATGGCAAAGGGAAGACGAACCAAATTTCCAGACTCTTTAGCAATAGCCTATTGATTAACTTTTTAACAAGCCTTGTGATGCTTGAATTGGTTCTTTTATTTTCCAGAAACCTTAATTTATTAAATCAGCCTGAAGAAGTAGAAGCTTTGGCATTGCCCTTTTTATCGATCATCACGGCCTCCCTGGTTCCACTGATGATCTTTCAAGCGTTCAAGCAGTTTGTCGAAGGCCTTTCACAGACCAAACAAGCCATGTTTATCACCATTACTGCCAATTTGGTCAATGTATTCCTGAATTGGCTGCTGATCTGGGGACATTGGGGATTTCCGGAATTGGGATTTTTAGGAGCTGCTTGGGCCACTTTAATTTCACGCGTATTGATGATGGTGCTGATGGGAGCTTATGTACTTTATTCCAAGCGCTATGCAGATTTTGGCCTTCGAATTCTTCGATTCAAACCCAATTGGACGCTTTGCCAGCGGATTTTGAAAATAGGTGTTCCCACAGGCTTTCAATTTATTTTTGAGGTATCTGCTTTCAGTGCAGCCGCTATCATGATGGGTTGGATAGGTGTCAATGCGCTCGCTGGACATCAAATTGCCTTGAACCTGGCTTCCATCAGTTACATGATGGCAACAGGTCTAGCTACTGCCGGGATGATTCGCGTGAGTCATTACATTGGCAAAGAAGACTTCAAAGGAATGCGGGAGGCTGGAATGGTTGCTTTCGGGATGGTGGCAACTTTTATGTTTGTGTGCGCGCTTCTATTTTTTGTGCTCCGATTTTTTCTTCCCACCCTCTACATTGATGATCCACAAGTCATTTCCTTAGCCGCCTCGCTCTTGGTTTTGGCGGGCTTATTCCAACTTTCGGATGGGATTCAAGTGGTAGGCTTAGGAGTCCTTCGTGGCTTAGAAGATGTCAAAGTTCCCACGATTGTCACTTTCCTTGCCTATTGGGGACTTGGACTTCCGCTGGGGTATTTCCTTGCATTTACGATGGACTTTGCAGAAAAGGGAATTTGGATTGGTTTATTAATTGGACTTACAATCACAGCGGGATTGCTCCTGTATCGCTTTGATCAGCTCAGCAAAAGGAAGACTAAGTCCAAGGCAGACCTCCCTACTGCCTCCTAATTTTCCAGTTTCGGCTGTGATTTTTAGTAGGGAAGAAGTATCTTGACGATTCAAAATTTTGTCTTTATGAATCGACTCCTGCTTTCCATTGCCTTTTCCCTTTTTCTTTATCCTGTTTTTGCCCAAGGGCCAGCTGTACTCTCTGTTCGTGAGCAAGCAGCAGTAGTGGACGGATGGTTGGAAGACCGTATCCAGCAGGTATTGCCCAGCATAATGACCGAGACAGGCATTGATTTGTGGATAGTCGTTTCCCGCGAATACAATGAGGACCCCGTGATCCGGACACTTTTGCCTGCTACCTGGCATGCTGCGCGTAGACGCACCATCCTAGTCATGTACCAGCCAAGTCCAAATGCTCCCGTAGAAACCTACGCAGTGGCGCGCTACGATGTAGGTAAATCTTTTAAAAAGGCATGGAATCCAGAGGCACAACCTGACCAATGGAAGGTATTACTTGAGATAATTGAAGCCAAAAAGCCCAAAAAAATCGGTTTGAACTTCTCCAAGGATTACGGCCATGCGGATGGATTGACGCATTTTGATTACGAGGAGTTGATGCGCATTCTTCCAGCCCAAGAGAAGGCTAAGGTGGTTTCCGCCCAGACGCTAGCCGTACGCTGGTTGGAAACGCGAACTGCTGCTGAAATGGCTGCTTATAAGCACATCCAAGAATTGGCACATTACATCATTGCTGAAGGGCTTTCAGATCGGATGATCACTCCAGGTGTGACGACAACGGAAGATGTGGTGTGGTTTTACCGAGAGAAAATCAAGGAGATGAAGCTAGATACCTGGTTTCACCCTACGGTAGATATTCAAAGACCGGATCCGAGCTCGCAAGAGGCCTCTAGATCCTTTGCCATACGCCCCACAGAGCAGGTAATTCTTCCAGGAGATTTACTGCATATTGATTTTGGAATTACCTATTTGCGCTTGAATACGGATACGCAGGAGTTGGCCTATGTACTTAAGGCTGGCGAAACAGAAGTTCCGTCCTACTTACAAGATGCATTGAAGGTGGGAAACCGCTTGCAGGATATCTTGACTTCCAATTTCACTACTGGCAAAACAGGCAATCAAATTTTGAAGGCTGCTCGAGTGCAGATGGATAAGGAGGGAATCAAAGGAAGTATTTACACTCATCCACTGGGCTTCTATGGGCATTCTGCTGGACCGACTATTGGCATGTGGGACAATCAAGGCGATACGCCTGGAGCAGGAGACTTCCCGATGCATGCGCACACGGGTTATGCGATTGAGTTGAATGCCGTAGTCTTTGTCAAGGAATGGAACAAGGATGTTCGTGTGATGCTCGAGGAAGGTGCTTATTTTGACGGGAAAAATGTGACCTACTACAACGGTCGTCAAAAGTCCATTCTAGCCATCCCTAGAAAAAGTGACTACCTAGGATACTGAGAGCGATTCTAGTTTTCGATCACTTTTGATGAAAATCAAGAGCAGAAATCCCAGGAAAGCCACCCCTCCTGAAAATAAAAAGGCGAGTTGAAAATTTTCCGCCTTGTTGTTGTACAACCAACTGGACACGAGCGCACCCAGTCCGATTCCTAATTCTAGGAAAATATACATGGTAGCTAAGGCTCTACCACGAAATTTATCGAGAGATCGATCTACCACCCAAGCCGTAGTCGTGGGGCTATACATGCCTACCGCCGCTCCAAACAATACTGCGGAACCGAGCAGCATGAATTTGCTGCTTGCAAAAGCCACGGCAACCATGGCCAATACCATGACGGCGCTCGCTATACGCATCACCTTTACTCGTCCGATTCGATCGGATGCTCGACCAGCGATCAATCGAATGCCAAGGGAGGAGAGGGTAAAAACGGCAAAGAATAGTCCTTTATTTTTAATGCCAAGGAAGCTCGAAAGGTCAGGAATCAAGGTAAGGACCACTCCAAAGGAAAAGACAGATAGAAATAGGATGGTAGAGGGGAGCAACACTCGCTTTTCTAGGATTTCGTTTTTATCCAACTTAAAGAGCCCTAGTCTAAGGGGTACCTTTGTAGTCAGTGTTTCTTTGAGACGAACCAGAATAAGGATTGAAAAAATCGCCATGAAAGCTGCAGCATAGAAAAGTACGTTGATGGGCCAGATACTGGCTATCCAGCCTCCCAGTGCGGGTCCAACTGCCATTCCCAAGGATCCAAAAAGCGATTGAATGCCCAAGGCTTCTCCACGTTGTGCAAATGGGACCGTGTCGGCAACATAAGCCGAAGTACCTGTTGGGGTGAAGCCTGCGGAAAAACCGTGTGCAAAACGGAGGAACAAAAAGCCACTTACAAAGTGAAGGAGGGGGTAGCTTAAGCCAACTACAAAGCAGACACCTGCTCCTAAGATCATGACAGGAATGCGGCCAATTTTATCGGCGAGCTTACCACTAAAAGGCCTTGAAAGTCCAGCAGATAGGGTAAAAAGGGCAATAATCCATCCTTTATAGGACTCTCCTCCCATGGACGTTAAGTAAGCAGGAAGCTCCGAAATGATCATGTTGAAGCTTGAAAAAAATAGAAAGCTACTCAGGCAGAGCAGAAAGAAATCAAGCGTAAAGAAAGAGGGGAGTAGCCTCATGGGGTTTGCAGTAATGAAAAGGCCGAAGATGATTTCCTCGGCCTGGTAACTTAATCTTTGGTTGCACTTTCCTCGCTTTGTGCAAGAAGGAATGCTTTCATAAATTCATTGAGGCCACCATCAAGGACGCCTTGAGCATCGGAGGTTTCATGACTGGTGCGGTTGTCCTTAACCAACTTGTATGGGTGGAGTACATAGTTTCTGATTTGAGAACCAAAGTCCACGCGTAGTTTGGAGGATTCAATTTTTGCGATTTCCGCATTTCTCTTTTCTAATTCCAGTTGGTAAAGCCTAGACTTCAACATCTGCATGGCCAATTCTCGGTTGGCAAGCTGTGAGCGTTCCACCTGGCACACCACCACAATACCGGTTGGCTTGTGTGTCAATTGCACCTTGGTTTCCACCTTGTTTACATTTTGACCACCCGCACCACCAGATCTAGAAGTATGTAGTTCCACATCTCCAGGATTGATGTCGATTTCGATCGAATCATCTACCTCTGGGTAAGCATATACGGAGGCAAAGGAAGTATGTCTTCGCCCTCCTGAATCAAACGGAGAGATTCGTACCAGGCGGTGTACCCCTGTTTCTGACTTTAGAAATCCGTATGCCAATGGACCTTCAAAGAGGAGGGTGGCGGACTTGATGCCAGCAACTTCACCGGGCTGCAAGTCTATTTCACGTACTTTGTAGCCATTTTTTTCTCCCCACATGATGTACATCCGCATGAGGATGGATGCCCAATCGTTACTTTCTGTTCCTCCAGCACCTGGGTTGATTTCAAGAACGGCATTGAGTTGATCTTCTTCAGCAGAGAGCATTTTCTTGAGTTCCAACTCTTCTACAAAATCTTTACAGAGTAGGAAGTCTTTTTTGAGTTCTTCTTCAGTAACTTCTCCTGCGGTAAAAAAATCATACAAAACCTCCAAATCCTCAATTCGCTGGTTCACGCTTTCAAAAGCGGAAGTCCAGCCTTTTCTGGCTTGGATTTGTTTCATTGTTTTTTCAGCTTCTTCTGGGATATTCCAGAAATCAGCTTGGGTCGATACGGCCTCTAGGTCTTGGATTTCTACTTTCTTACGATCGTAGTCAAAGATACCTCCTCAAAGCCGATGTGCGGGCTTTCAAGTCTTTCAGTTGGTCTGAAGTCATCTGTCTAAGTTAAAAATGTGTTGCAAAAATCGGAAAAAATCTCGGTTTTACCAGCCGACGCCCTCATTCAATTTCAAGGAGCAACAGTTGCAGCTTGTTTTTGTCTGAGATCGTAAAGGTTTTGTATCGCAGCGGAAGTAATCCGAATCCAGTACCCAGTAGAATGGCTGAAATTTTGACTACTCCTGGACTGAATTGAAGTTTGCCTTGTCGGTATAGGTTATTGATTCCTTCCAAAGCGATGGCCATCGTTCCTGCTCCTAAGGAAAGGCTCGTCAAATTGTTTAAGGTTCGATTTCTAGGGTCTTTCTCTCGAATATCGATGGCAACAATATCAGATGGATTCAGGATGTTTTCACTGAGGTAAAGGTATTCGGTATCCACGTTGACGATTCTGTCGGTGACGAAGTAGCCAATCTTTTTGCTTTTGTAGGTAATGTCTTCTCCAGGGTAAAACCGAATTTGGCTCTTCTGATTGGAACCTCGTTTGAGGAGTAAAAATTTCCGAGGCTGTTCCTGAGCGAGCAAGGACGTAGCCATCAAACCAACAACTAGGATAGTAAGTAATACAGTTCCTAGTTGCCTAGTGATTGAGGCTATATGATTCATCGTATTGGATATCAGATAGTTAATATCCACTGGTGTGGATCTTTGACCTCTCCATATTTGATGCTTTCCAAGGTGCTGAGTACACGGGTTGAAAAGGCGTCCGGCTTTGGTTCTGGAAGTAAATAATCTTTCCCGTTCACATTGATTCTATTGATGAAAGCAATAGTTGCGGCGGTGCCTACTCCAAAAGCTTCCTCTAGACTTCCATTTTTTAAGGCTTCCTCGAGTTCCGTTACTGCTAGAAAGCGCTCTTCTACAGCTTGCTCCCAATCTTTTGCAAGTTGAAGTACTGAGTTTCTAGTAATACCCTTGAGGATGGTGCCACCATGGGTAGGAGCAGTGATAAGCGTGCCCTTGATTTTGAACATGACATTCATGGTTCCACTTTCCTCGATTTGGCTATGGGTCTTGCCATCAGTCCAGAGTAACTGGTCGTAACCCTCTTTTTGTGCCTGAAGTGCAGGATATAGTGAAGCAGCATAGTTGCCCGCAGCTTTTGCTTCTCCAGTACCACCTTCGCAAGCACGGGTATAGGTGGTTTCTACTTTGACGGATACTGGTTTGGAATAATAGGCCCCAACTGGGCTCGTAAAGATCATGAATCGATAGGTGTCTGATGCCTTGACTCCTAGGTAGTTGTCCATCGCAAACATAAATGGGCGAATGTAGAGACTGGATCCTTTTCCTTGTGGCACCCAATCCCGATCTAGGCTGAGAAGCTGCTTGAGCGCTTCCAAGAAGACGGATTCAGGCAATTGTGGCATGCATATTCGTGCTGCGGATTCATTCAATCGCTTCGCATTGGCTTCTGCACGAAACACCAAAACTTCCTCTTTTTCATTTTTGTAGGCCTTCATGCCCTCGAAAATGGCTTGACCATAGTGTAGGGTAGCATTTCCAGGGTAAATCTCCATCGGACCATAAGGGACAATTCTAAAATCTCCCCAAGCTCCATTCTGGTAGTCCGCCACAAACATGTGGTCAGAAATGGACTTTCCAAAAACTAAGGAAGAGAAGTCTGTTTCCGAAAGCTTGGACTGGGTGGTTTTGGTCACTGGAATCGAAATGGGGCTCATAAGGAAGGGGGCATTTAGGATTGCAAAGGATATTTTCTTGCGTCAGTAGAAGCTTACCAACGTGGTTTCCAGGTTACCTCTTCAACTTCTAACTCTTGAGCCATTTTTCGACCCAAGACAAATAGGAAATCAGAAAGTCGGTTGAGGTATTGGATGACTAGTCCCGAAACGTTTTCTTCGGAGGCAAGCTCCACTACAATTCGTTCGGAGCGCCTGCAAACTGTTCTGGCCAGATGACAGAACGAAACTGCAGTATGTCCACCAGGGAGAATAAAGGCGGTCAACATGGGGAGTTCAGCATCCATGGCATCCATTTCTTTTTCTAAGACTTCCACATCCTCTGGAAGCAGATCTGGCTTCTTTACCTTGTCTTTTCCTGGAACAGTTGCCAAATCTGCCCCAATCGTGAATAGGCGATCTTGAATCGATTTGAGCAGTTCTGACCTTTTTTTATTTACCTCCTGGTCTCGGAGTAGACCTACATAGGAGTTTAATTCATCCAAGGTCCCGTAGGCATCAATGCGGAGATCTGACTTAGGTACGCGTACTCCCCCTAACAAAGAGGTAATTCCTTGATCCCCAGTTTTGGTGTATATTTTCATATCAACGATGCATCTGTGTACTGAAAACGAAAACGGCCCTTGTCAATCGAATTAGGCTGTCACTAAACCTCGGGTTGGGTTTGGATTGACCTTATCGGATTCCACCAAGCCATCTCGGAGACGCACGATGCGATGCGCATAATGGGCGATGTCATCTTCGTGGGTTACCATGATGATTGTATTTCCTTTGGCATGGAGCTCATGAAAAAGTTCCATGATGCCATAAGAGGTTTTGGAATCTAGGTTACCTGTTGGCTCATCCGCTAAAATGATGCTAGGGCTGTTGACCAATGCTCTGGCAATAGCCACGCGCTGTCGCTGGCCACCAGAAAGTTCGTTCGGACGGTGTGTGGTTCGGTCGCCTAGACCAACATTGTCTAGTGCCTTGAATGCAATTTCATAACGGTCTGACTTGGAATAGCCAGCATACACAAGAGGTAGGGCTACGTTGTCTAAGCAAGTAGCTCGTGGTAGCAAGTTGAAGGTTTGGAATACGAAGCCAATTTCCTTGTTTCGAATGTCGGCCAACTCGTTTTCACTCATGTCGCTGACATCTTTTCCGGCAAGCACATAGCTGCCAGAGGTTGGAGAGTCTAAGCATCCGATGATGTTCATCAAGGTGGATTTTCCTGATCCTGAAGGACCCATGAAAGCGACGTATTCTCCTTTGTTTACGCTGATGCTAACCGATTTCAATGCCTGAATAATTTCAGAACCCATTTTATAGGTTTTATTGATCTCGTGCGTTTCAATGACTTTGCTCATGATGTGATTTATTTACTTGTTGGTTTAGCAATACGGAAAGGTACTCATTTGGATTAAAAATACATGAAATCTATCAATTCATCTCCCCCAAAAGGGCTTCAATTTCTTCTTCACTCATCCAAGTCTTCATTTCTTCCCTAGCTTCAGTGGCATATTGATCCAGCCCGATTACTTGAGCTGCCTGTACTTTCTTGGCCCAAAGTAGCGGGTCCTTGGTAAATTCACTGGCAGCTTGAAGCAGTTCGTAAGCTTGCAAACCATCCTTGGTCTGCAATGCTGCGCTCCAAATTAAGGGGCCGAAATAAGGATTGGCTGTGAGTTCCTCGGAGGAACCTATAAACTTGGTAAAGGAGCGTAAAGAATTCGGATTGGTCCAATCTGGTGCTTGAAGAAATGCATCCAAATCTGCTATGCGGTCTGTTTTCCCTTTCAAAAAGGCTCCAATCTCCTTCAACTGAGGCGTGGTAAGGCCATGTGCTTTATGGCTCAGTAGCTTCGAGGCAACCTCCAACTTGAATTTTGCCGAAGTGATCATCTTCCAGTCGTTGAATAATTTTTGGGGATGAGACTGGTTGAATGTCCCCAAGAAGGTGAATTCCGGTTGAACAAAATTGATCTGCTCGGATGCAGCAGTTCGTGTTCCTTGCCAATTTCGGATGGCTTCATGGATGGCAAGTGGAGCTTGAAATCCTTTTTCGGCCGAAAAAGCAAAATCCTTGGCAGCTTTTTCAAAATCAAATTGCTGCGCCAAAACAAGCCCAGACAAATTGAGGTAGTAGGCCGCATCACCAGGATTCCGAAAAGCGAGTCCATTCAAATTTTTGACGCCCTCATTGATTCTTCCGGCTCCCAAGCTCCTCAAAATTGCTGTTTCCTGAATCTGCATGGTGTACTCCAGTAACTCTTCTCTTTTTGCTAGAGAATCCAGAAAGGCGAGATCTTTGGTTGGGTCTTCAAGATTTTGGGTAGCCAGCAAATTCCGATACCCCGCTTGAAGTAGAAATGGAGAACTTTCTTTTGCTAGCATTTCCTTCAAGCTGTTCAAAATTTGCGGATCCACTAGCGTACCGTATTTTCGTTCCGTTGCCACCCGATTGATTAGAAAAATAAGGTCCTCTTCTGACTCAGGGATTTCCACTTTTTTACCGAGTTTGGCAGAGATGGCAAGCCAATTTGCAGTTGCTACCTGATTGTTCTTGGAGAGGTCAGCAAAGAGTGCCTGCGCTTCCTTATCTTTTTTGACGAGGGTATAGCCTAAGGCTAGATTTTGACTGAGATAGGGGTTATTTGGAAAGAATTGCAAGCCATTTTCAAGGTAAAAAACTGACTCAAAAGGCTTATTCTCTTTTTGTAGCCGCTCCGATAAGAGTAGGATATTGTCTACCTGTGGAGCTAGGTCGAAGCTTTCTTCCAAGTGCTCCTTAGCCAAGCTTGGTTGGTCTAATTCGAAAAGAAGTTGTACCGTTAAATTCTTCGCCTTGGGGTTGTATCGGTACTGGTCCCAGCTATTTTCATAGAGGATACTTGCTTCAAGCTTTTGATTGGTTTGATAGTAGTAATCCGCCACAATATTGCTAGTTAAAGCACTTACTTGGGATGCAATAATGGCTTCCAAAAAGGTTGTAATCACCATGAAGGCAATCGTTCCTCCGATTCGGAGGTGGTAATAGGGCAAAACAAAGGGTTTGTAAAGCACCGGATGAACAGCCTTTCCACGATGCATGAGTGGCAAAAAGTTGATAGCTAGGTAAATAAAGAAGAATAGCGAAAAGCCTAGTTGAGTGTAAATCACCAAATGCTTTAGTAGCTCTTCACCTGCTTGATTATGGGAGAAGGTCAGCTTCCAAATTGTCCACAAGCTGCATGCAAAACCCAAAAGATATAAACTCTGTAGTGTTTGAGTTGAACAGGCTAAATTATCGCTTTGGGCTAATTTTTCTTGTGTGGAATACCATCCCAAAAGCCCTAGAGGAAAGATGAGGTAAAGGGGTATGAAATCGGCAATCGGCCAAGTGATATCTCCCTTAACATGAAGAAGTAAAACAAGAAGTAACCCAAGGTAGAGCAGGGTGACTGCAGCGAATTGGATGCTGGTTTTGGTTTTTAGACCTGCATTGGCTTTTGAAATAAGAACTAAAAGTCCCGATAGCATCCCATGACCTTGCCAAAAAATCCAGGCAATGCTAAACCCCATTCCAATAATTAAACTTTGCTCAGCTAAGTAAAGGCTGGGATTAAGGATAGGGCTGATCCAGATGACAGTAACTAGGGTACCTCCTGTGGTACCTGCAAGCACTAGCCACCGCACCCAAAAGGGCGATTGAGTTCCCCAGATATGGAAGTAAATGGTAGGAATCAGGGTAGCGGCTAAAAGTAATAGGAGCGAAAGACTCGAGCTAGGGCCTCCAATATTTAGTCCGTTGAAGTTGGAAAGGGTAAGGAGTAGGATCCAGACGGCACCAGCTCCTATAAAGGGTATTTTTTTAAACCTACTTAGATTAGCTAATGCAGTGACGGAAGCAAGGAGAATGAATACACCGAAAAGGTAATTTTCATTTGGCGTAAAAGGGTAGGGGCTGACTTGGTAGTTTTGGAAAACAAGAAAGTGATCCACTTGAATTGGGATTTCGACTTCTCCTACATTTACTTTCGAAAAGGGTACGGGCAACCTGTCCAAAAAAGCTCCTGTTTGGAGATTGGGATGGGTAAAACTGGGGCTAATTAAGGAATATGCTGCTAGGATGGCACCAACTCCTAAGAAAAGAATTGCTAGGATTTTGCGCAAAGAATAGGTGTTGGAGGGAATAGACATCTTATTCCAAGACTTTGGGAACAGTAAAAAAGCCATTCTCCTGTTGGGGTGAATTTTTCAAGGCCTCTTCCTGAGTGAGTTCTACCCCAATTTCATCTGTTCGGAGTACATTGACTTCAGAAGACATGTTTGTGAGAGGAGCCACACCCTCCGTATCTACCTCTTGAAGCTGCTCTACCCAATTCAGTACCTGGGAAAGGTCGGCGCTCATCTTCTCTGCTTCTTGGGCATCAAAATTTAGGCGAGCCAAATGAGCGATTTTCTGTAGCGTTTCCTGTTCAATTTTCATGCGGATAGACAAATTTTGGCTTGGAATTAAAATTCAAATCAGGCCTTTGGATTCATGGATTATCAATTAGCAATTGTTCCTGAATTACTTCAAAACAGCATTGCTTGAGCGCTTCATCCGATGCAAAATCTGCTGGATTGAGCGCTTGGTGCAGGACCATTTTGGCTGGCATTCGCTTTAAAATCAAATCTTTTTGATCTGCCAAAATTACATGATTGTAGGATAAGGTTACAGGAATGATGGAGATTTGTTTCTCCATGGCTAATCGAAAGGCTCCGTTTTTAAATGGAACTAAATGGGGAGGATTTTGGGTGTAGATGCCTCCTTCAGGAAACAACACCAAGCTGCTCCCACGATCGAGTGCCAAGCCTGCTCTCCGCATGGTTTCTGCTCGGCTTTTGACACGATCCCGGTCCACTGCGATGTGTAGATTTTTGAAATAGTACCCAAAAAAAGGAGCCTTTCGAATGGATGCCTTGCCAACAAAAACAGCATCTCCAGGAATAAATCCCATCATTGGTACATCTAGGTAACTAAAATGATTGGCTAAGAAAATATAGGGTTTTCCTTTTTCAAGGGTTCCTTCAACTTCAACTTTCACCGGTAGGAAGATGATTGAAAAGAGCGTTTTGGCCCAATATTGATTGATTTTTCTCCCATACTTATTCCAAGCTGGAACCCAGATGCAGCAAAGGAAAAAAGGGTATAAGATCGCAAATGTCAGCACAGCCGCGACTGCGACGTAATAGGTGTAGATTCGTTTACTCCACATGGTCATGGTTGATCATTGCATTAGCGACATGTGTGAAATAACCCAAAACTCCTCACGAACTTCTTGTTCCAGGGGTACTTTATCTACTGCGTGGAGCATGGCAATCATCCAATGGCCTCTCATTTTTGAGTCAATTTCCCATTGCATGTGGAGCATGCGAAGCATGGGGTGACCTCGTTCTTCAGAATAGGTTTGAGGGCCTCCAAGTACCTGAACAAGAAACAAGTAGATGCGTCTTTCGGCAGCTTCTAGATCTTCTGGATCCAAACTTCTTAGTTCAGGGATTTTGCCAACTTCCTCGTAGAAATTTTTAGCTAATTTTTGGAGTGAAGCTTCACCGATGCGTGGGTAAAGTAAGCCTAAGGAGTTCATGCGTTAAAATTAGCCAATTTTGAATTTTAGGCTTCCCATTTTTTCACTCTTAGGGAAGTTCCTTCGGTAGAAATGACTTCGATCGATTCCCCTTGTTCCAAAAACTCACCTCGGGAATAGGCATCGTAAATTTCTCCGGCGATCTCCACCTTGCCACTCGGTCGAAGTCTGGAGTGCACGGTGCCAATTTTTCCGACCAAACCTTCTTCGTAGACTCTTACGGTATATCCTTGGGCACTTTCTTGGGTACTAGCTAAGGTCAAATGCTTAAATGCACCCCATTCGTTTACTTTTGGGGTAAGCCAAAACACCAAGCCAACTCCAGCCAAAGCAGCCAAAATCACGGTAAGCAAAGCCTCAAAAAGTTGTGAAGCGGGCACCAAGTCAAAATCAAAAGCCTGGTTTGGAAGCATACCCAGCACCAGCCCACCTAGGGTCAGCACAATTCCTGCTACCCCAAACACCCCGAAGCCAGGAATAATCAACAATTCGACGGCAAGCAGGATGAGGCCAATTACAAAAGCTAGGATTTCCCAATTTTCCGCCAAGCCATTCAGGTAATAAGGAATAAAGTATAAAAGTGCTGCACTTACAGCTACAGCAAGCGGGAAACCTATTCCAGGACTTTGTAACTCAAAGTAGATTCCTCCAATGATCAAAAGAATTAAAATACCGCTTACCGCAGGACTTAAAAAGAATGAAATAATGGTGTCCACTCTTTTCTCTTCGTAGGCAATGATTTCGGTAGACTGCAAATTTTGGGCTGCTAAAATTTCTTTTATGGACGCATATTGTCCTTCACAAAAGCCATTTTTTATGGCTTCAGCCACTGAAAAAGTAATGACCGAGCTAGAATCGGAAATTCCAGGCACTACCAACTTTTCATCCACCATCGCTTCGGCAATTTGTGGGTTGCGTCCAGTAGCCTCAGCGGTGCTGCGCATCATGGAGCGCATGTAGGATTGGTATTTGTCAGGTGCAGCAGTGCCATCGGTTCCATTGACCACTGTAGCTGCACCGATACTTGCGCCTGGAGCCATGTAAATGCTATCGCAGGCAATGGAAATCAATGCGCCAGCAGAAGCAGCATCCTTGTTGATAAATACATAAACAGGGATTTTGGATTCTAAAATTCGAGTTCGAATCTCGTCTGCATCCGTTACAGCTCCGCCATAGGTATCCATTTGGATAAGAATCACATCTGCTTTGATTTTTTCAGCCTGATCCATTGCCAATTTTACCCGACGATTCATTCCTGGATCAATGTCCTGATCAATCGCAAAGGTGAATACCTTTTTTTGCGGTTGCTGGGCAGATAATAGACCAGTTGAAATCGTCAATAGAATGATAAGTAGTAATCGAGTCATGTAAAGATTTTTTTTCATGTTGAAAGCTATGGGTCAACTTGGAGCAGGACCTAAAGTGAAATTGATTCTTGGTTAAAAGTAATGTTCTAATTTAAGGAAAATTACCGTTTGGCAACTTGAATAATGAGGGATGAAGGTTAATTTTGTTGGTATACTTATTCCCCTAATCTCAGATCCTTTAGTAAAACCATCCTATGTCTAATAGATACAAACTCTTCTTCTGTAGCGTTTTTTTATTCCTCAGCTTCCAGTTTGCTGCCCATGCAGCAACTCCTGAAGGATTGGATTCTGTTGGAATTCAGCAAATAGAAGGCAGGGTATTTATCATTCATAAGGTTGCCTATCAGGAAACCTTGTTTTCCATTTCACGGAGATACAAGGTTCAAATGTCCGAGATTCAACAATCCAATAGAATCTTGAAACAGGGCCTGAAGGAAGGTCAAATGCTGCTTGTACCTTATGGCCAAGCAACTAGCAGTTTCGATTCCTCAGTGCCAAATTCTTATGATGCTGCGGCCTTATCCGAGACTTCAGCTAGCACTATCAGTCGAAATACCAGCTCTGAAAATGCTGTTGCTCCAGCTGAAGCAACCTCAGTGGCCACTCCCTCACCAGCTTCATCCATTCCAGCCAAAAACTATAAAACAGCAGCTCCAACTGTAGAGTCACCTGCAACTAATCCAACCAAAACAGCCCCTGCGGTCACCATCCAAAAAGTTAAAATCACACACAAAGTAAAAAGTGGCGAGTCCTTATCCACCATTGCAAAAAAATATAAGGTTTCGGTTGCAGAGCTAAAATCTTGGAATTCGTTGTCAAGTGATAAACTTTCAATAGGGAAGGCCTTGAAAGTAATTACTAAAAAAGCGGTACCTGTGAAGCAAAATGGTACTCAGACCCAAGCTGAACCCTTGGTGGCCGATGCAGCCGTGAAGGAAGAAGTTAAAAAGGAAGAAACCAGAGTTACTGATAGAAAAACCGAGATTCCCAATGAAACTAAGGAGGTAGTCTTTGTTTCCACAAAGTCCCCATCGGCAACCACAAAAGCGACGGGGGATGGGATTTCTCATACCGTCAAGTCAGGTGAATCTTTATTTTTACTTGCTAAGATGTATGGGTCGTCCATAGAGGAATTAGTACAATGGAACAGTCTGACTTCCAATAATATAAAAGTAGGTCAAACGCTTCAAGTTGGACGAGCTGCTACTACTGCTGCTGCTGCTGCATCTACTAACCCTATTGCAGCTACTACTACACCTACTACCACTTCTTCTGAGGTTGAGGTTAAAGAAGTGAAAAGTGAGCCAACTGTAACTGTTCCTGCTGCTGAACCAAAGCAGGAGTCCACAGCGCCAAATACTTCAGGTGGATTTACGAATACGAAAGAGTCTGGCTTGGCCGAAGTTATTCCTGGTACCGAAGCAACTAAAAAGTACCTGGTACTACACCGCAACGCGCCCGTTGGAAGTGTGATCCGAATAAAAAATGAGGAAAATGACTTGACCATCTTTGCTCGAGTGGTAGGCGTATTGCCTGAGACGGGGGATAACTCTAAAGTGCTGATCAAACTTTCAAAAGCTGCCTTCGAACAATTAAAAGGAGTGAATACACGATTCCCTGTTGAGATCTTGTATTAAAAATACAGGATTTGCTCCAGTAGTCTTTGGGCTGTTTTCAGTAGGCCTGTTCCAATTCAAGTAGGCTTTCTCCCTGATTTTGCATGTCAAAAATCCAGCTGTTCTTCCATCATGTATTCCGATTTATTTGGAATGGTATTTTTATTCTTTCCTATCCCATCTTGGCTAGTTTTGGCTTGCTTTTCATTGGGCTCACTTTTTTGTTTTCGAAGCTGTCCCAGCTATTGACTCATTTGAAGCTGGATTCAAAAAGTGGGGTGGTGGTAGAGACGGCTTGGGAGACGCTCTCAAATTCCAATGACTTGTTGGAGTCAAAAGTCGAAAAACAAATCCTTTTTGGACCAGTAGGAGTAAGGCTTAGACGAAAAGATGGTGTTCCCACCGTTTTGAGTGAACATGTTTTTGGAAAAAAAGTACGCCTGATTGAGAAGGGGTATATTTTGGAGAAATGGAATACCTTAGAATCAGCAGCACTTCCAGATTTTGATATTTGCCTCTATGATCCAGAAATGGATAGTATTCGCTTCCTAACCCAAATCAGTTGTTTCGACTGGCACCTTGCCGAAGAAAAAAACAATGAATTGGTGTTCAAATGGTTTGATGGTACCCAAGGAGGGGAACGGATTGTACACCTATGAACCAACGCATCAAAGATTTTTTAGACCAAAAAGTAGCACTTTACAACCGGCCTAATTTTATCGAGTTAGATCCAATTTCCATTCCACATCGCTTCGATAAAAAGCAGGACATTGAAATTGCGGGTTTTTTTGCCGCCATCCTGGCTTGGGGACAGCGAAAAACTATCCTCAATAAATGCAGTGAGCTGCTTGCGCGTATGGATCATGCCCCTCACGATTTTCTAGTCAATCATTCTGAAGCTGACCTGAAGGCATTTTTAGGATTCAAGCACCGCACCTTCAATGAAGTCGATGCACTTTATTTCATTCACTTTTTATCCTGGATTTATCGGCGTCAGGATAGTTTGGAAGGTGCCTTTCTAATAGGACAAACAGGCGCATTAGACAGCATGGAATCCATGTTGATTCAGTTTCAACGCCATTTTTTTAGTTTGGAGGATGCCCCATCTCGAACCAAGAAACATATTTCCTCTCCTGCTACACGTTCGGCGTGCAAGCGGATCAACATGTACCTGCGCTGGATGGTCCGCCAGGATGAGCAGGGGGTGGATTTTGGGATTTGGAAGCAAATCAGTCCTGCCCAACTCATTTGCCCATGTGACTTGCATGTGGATCGGGTAGGGAGAAAATTAGGATTGATTACCCGCAAGCAAACCGACTGGGGCACCGCCCTGGAACTCACCCAAGTCCTTCGATCCTTTGATCCGCTAGATCCTGTGAAGTACGATTTCGCGCTATTTGGACTAGGAGTAGAGGAGAAGTTTTAGAATGAGATTCATTACCTCTAGCTTCTTTTGCTTAAAAAGGAGCCTTGAAATTGAAGAAAAAGTTGCCCAAGCCCTGCTTGTTAATGGAATACTCCAATCGAAATACGGCGTCATAACCTGTAACGAGGTCGATACCCGCCCCGTAGCCGAACAGGTACTGATTGGTGAGTGCCAAGTTTTCTGGAATCCGATTGCGATCCCGCACTGCTCCTTGGTCAAAGTTGCCGCTGAGGTAAATACTGAGCGGAAGCGTATTGAATTGATCGTTGTAGATGGCTCGAGAAAGGTCAAAACTGGTGTTGATCAGTTGGTAACGCAAGCTATTTTTTTGGACAACCAGCTGCTGCCCCTCAATCACATTGAGTTCGTAGCCTCGGATGAAATTAGGAGTATAGCCAATTCCTCGTACCAAGGTGTAGGGTTGATTGGGGCTCATAAACCAGCTTGCTGTTAATCCAGCGGCAAAGTGAAACCTTTTTCCAAAAGGGATGTATCGGTTTGCTGTTACATTAATTTCCAATTCATCCAGTTCCTTTCTTGAGACGAGCCCATATTTTGTTGAGGTTAACTGGAGTAATTCCCCTTTAGTGGCATAGGCAATGTTATCTCGTTTGTCATGCAAAAAGGAATACTGGAAAAAGGAAAAGGAGAGTCGATTGCCTGGCTGGAGAAAGTAGTTGGGGTTTTGCTCCAGAACCTTTGGAGATACCCAAGTAGTGCTATGGCCCAGCGTTAGTAAATGGAAGTTGTAAAAGGTGCGACGAAAAGTGTAGCGTAGTGCTGTGGCGAAATTTTTCCGTAATACTTCTTCGAGGGGCGAAGAATAAAATAGTTGACGATTGTTTTTTGAGGCGATAGGAACAGTTTTTTGATCTCGGTAGCTGAGCTGAAATGTGAGCCCATGCTTTTGTTGCCGATCAATATAGGGCTTGGAATAAATTACTTCAAGCCCTTTTGTAAATCCCATTTGGCCTGAAAAACGAAATTTTTCATTTCTGCCCCCTACATTGGCATGGTTGATTTTTATCCCATAGTTGACACGAGACCAGTCGCGATCCTGGTTGGTCCACCACTCGGCAAAGTTTCGGTCGGCCAACTCAAAAATGACAGAAGGAAGCACATACCAGCGCTCTTTGACTGCAATCAATACTTCTACCTCTTCTGGGCCTGTGCGTAGTGGCGTAATCTCCACTTCATTGAATAGGCGGAGGTTATAAATTTTCTGTTGATCCGTTTTGAGGATGCTTAGGAAGTTTTCCCAATCGTAGGAGTAATTGGTAATGAAATCCAGTTCGCGAAGAATGATCTCCTTCTCCGTTTTTTCATTCCCGATGATGTAGATGGAATTTACGCGTATTTGTTTTGGAGTTTCCAGAATCTGAAGGCTATCTTGCCCTTGAACTGGAAGCGAAAAAAGGAATATGCTGTAAATAAAAAGTAAGCTACGAACCGCAAATAAAAACTGGCGAAAAGAAAATTTATACCGGTAGATTTGCTCCAATCGTGTCATGTTTGAAAAAAATGGTAAGCACTATGTTCAAGACCTTCCTCCGAAAGATAGCCATATTTCCTGTACTGGTCTACCAATATGTGATTTCACCAATTTTCCCAGCAAGCTGCCGATACAGTCCTACCTGCAGCCAATACATGAAAGAGGCCATTCTCAAGCATGGTGTATTCAAAGGAGGATGGTTGGGACTCAAACGCATAAGAAGATGTCAGCCCTGGGGAGGACATGGTCACGACCCCGTACCTTAGTCGATTTTTGGACTTCCTATTTGTAAGGCTCGAATCGCCATGATCAACCCTATGGTAATCAAAGGGATACTCAAGAGCTGCCCCATATTCAACTGCATGGATTGTTCAAAGTCCACCTGAACTTCTTTCAAGAATTCCCATCCAAAGCGTGAACCGAACACCAGAATGAAAAATAGGCCGAAAAGTAGCCCATCGGTGAGTTTGGATTTGTACTTATTCCACAGGCCCAGCAGCAATAGGAAGATTAATAAATAGGTCACTGCTTCGAATACCTGGGTAGGATATTTTACTCGTCCAAGAGTTTTAACCGTGACGAGGTAATTGGATGCCTGTTCTTTGATTTCTAGCTGGAGAGGTGTATTCAGTGGCTCCGCCAAAAACTCTTTGGAGGAGTTAAATTGTGTGAGTGCATACTTGATGTCTTGCGTAAGTACAGACTCCATACTCTCCTTCGTGTAATTGCCTTTCGAGATTACTAGATCGAAGTTGACGGGCACAATTCCTGTCCCAATGATTTCTCCATCGCGATCCAAAGGTTTGTAAGCTTCGATGGATTCGATGGGTACACGTAGCGTACTCAAGATTTCTTCCGTATCGCGAGCATAGACGATTCCAGTGTCCGAGTTGGTGTCTTTCCCGCCAATTTCTGAATTCATCAAATTACCCGTCCGAATCAGCGCTCCAGTCAATGCTACCACGATCACAATCCGATCCACTACCCAAAGGTAGCGCATGCCCTGGTTCCGTCTACAGTAGAGCCAGAGGGCAATAGGAATAGAGATCGCAGCACCATGGGAAGCTAGTCCTCCTTCCCAAATTTTAAGGATATTCAAGGGGTTGCCCAGGTATTTTTCAGGCTCATAAAACAACACGTGTCCCAAGCGTGCGCCAATGATGGTGGCCAGAACCATGTAAATCGTGAGCTGATCTACCAATTCAGGATTTTTTCCTTCTTTCTTAAAAAAGTGAACCATGATTGGCTGGGAGATGATAAATCCCAAGGCGAATAGTAAACCATACCATCTGAAGCGATCAACACCTTCGAAAATCGTAGGACTAGGATCCCAAACAATAAAGCTAAAAAGAAATGAAAGCATGCTTAGTTCTGGTCTAATTGAATTAATTCTTCTTCAAAACCTCCAGAGAGGATGGGGAATCGACACCAGGTTTTGGGGTCGACATTGAAATCATCCAAGTGGAATGAGGGAGCCAATCGTTCCCTTTTCCATTGATTTCGAGACCAAAGTCGGAAGAATTTTTTAATATATTCCTTCAGTTCGGCCTCTTCAAACTCATTTTTTTTCTGCAGCGCTACAAATATCTCTAGGGGTGAACGACGGTCTCGGATTGCCAAGCGTTCGATCTCAACCAAAAGGGAATAGGGCATGAGGTCTTTTTCATCCGTTTGGCTTCGCTCAAGTGGGCGCAATTCAGCGGTAGGGGTCAATGAATTCACCTCACGTAAACCTGGTCGGTCTAGGTTTTTCTCTGCCCACTGCAACCAGTGAATCACAAAATTCTTGTCCACACCAGCAATCGGAGAAATACTTCCGCTGGTATCCCCATCCATGGTCGCATAGCCCACATCTCCTTCACTTCGATTGGAAGTGGATAGGAGCAAGGCATTTTTCAAATTGGTTAGAAGCCAGATGATCGGTGAGCGCGTGCGTGCTTGAATATTCTGTAAACTGATATCGTCTTGCTCCCAAGTAAGTGTTTTTCCCAAAGCGTCTTCGATTTTTTGGGTATATCCCTGCACTTCCTCGTCGATGTTCCAACTCATAAAGGTTGCTCCGAGACTCTCTGCTAGCACTTTAGCAGAGTTTAAGGTTTCTTCTGAAGAGTTTTTCGTGCCTTGGTAGGCGGTTGTAAGCAATTGCTTAACCAATTCTTTTTCAGTCTCTTGCGAGTTGTAAGTCAAAGGTAATCCAAGTTTGGCTACCCAGGCTTCTGTACCTAGTTCCTGAATGCCTCTTCGTACCATTTCGGCTACTAGGACTGCAATGGTAGAGGAGTCAGCACCACCGGAAAGGGAAAGTACAAATCCTTTGGCTTTACTCTTGCGGAGGTAATCAAAAAGTGCCAAGCTAGAAGCTTGCACAAACTCCCATTCTTTGGGTTGGATAGGAGCAATAGTCTGGGTTTTATTTTCGAGGGTAAAGGCACATACCTGAACCGATTCAAAGGAAAGCAGCTGGTTTCTTCCAAGTAGCTCACCCTCCTTTGCCAATAAAATCTCCCCATCAAAAATCATTCTTCCTGCCTCATTTCCGAGCAGATTGACATAAAAGTAGTAGCAGTTGAACATCGCAGAGCTCTTGGAAACTAGTGCTTTCCGCTCCAGGGTCTTGTTCATTGCAAAATGAGAGGCACTGGGATTGAAAATCAAATCTACCTTCCGCTCACAAAGCCGGTATCCTGGCCGAGCATCTCCTCTCCAGGCATCTTCACAGATCTCAAATCCGTAGTGAACGGATTTCAAGTCAAACGTAAGGTCTCCAAAAGGAACTTGTATGCCCTTGATTTCAATAGTAGTTTGTTGCGAAGCAGGCCAGGGGCTAAACCATCGGAATTCATAGTGAACCCCATCGATGGCCATAAATTGCTTGGCTACAATGCCTTTTACCGCACCATTTTCAAGGATAGCCATGGAATTGTAAACCTTGTCTTCCAATCGAATGGGTAGTCCAACAGCCAGCGTAATATCTTTGGAGTGGGGTAGAAGCTGCTCGAGCCGAAGCTTGGCCTTTTCGGCAAACCAAGGGCTTAAAAAAAGATCTTCCGCACCGTAACCAGTGAGGGTGAGCTCCGGAAAGCAAAGTAGCTCCACTTTCGCTTCGCGTGCTTGTTGAATTGCGAGGACAATGCGCTCAAAATTACCCTTCCAATCGAGAGGAGTTTGATTCAGTGTCGCGCCGGCAATTTTTAATGCATTCATGATTTCCTAGATGAATTTAACGGTTCAACGGGCAATCTGAAGTTTCTCACAAGCATTTTTTGAAGCTTCTTGCTCTGCCTTTTTCTTGGTTTCTCCTTTGCCTTGGATTACCTCTTCTCCGTTGACCACTACAGCTACAACAAATTCTTTATACCTTTGGTTGCTGCTCACGTGGACCACTTGAAATTCAACCTGGTTTCCTTCCCGCTGGGACCATTCAATCAGTTTGCTTTTATGGTTGGAAACTGTCGTCACCATGCCCTCTAAATCTAGGTGTATCAAGATTCGCTGAAGAATCAATTTTTTGGAAAATGCATAGCCTCTATCCAAGTAGACGGCACCTAAAAATGCTTCTAGGATGTCCCCATACAAGGATTTGTTGCCTACAAACTGTCGATTATCGATCACCTGCTGCAAGGTTTTCTTCAAACCTATTTTTATTCCTACTTCATTGAGGGTCTCTCGATTGACCAGTTTGGAGCGGGTCTCTGTCAGAAATCCCTCATCTCTGTAAGGATATTTTTTAAATAAATATTCGGCAATAACAGCTCCAAGAATGGCGTCACCCAAGAATTCCAGTCGTTCATTGGACTTCCGAAAGCCTTTGTCGGTTTCTTCCCCCAATCCGGCAGGCGTAAGTGCAAGTCGGTAGAGTGCCAAATTAAAAGGCTTGCTTCCTAGAATCAATTGAATCGAGGTAGCAAGCCTTTTGTCTTTAGCACTAAAAAAGAGGGAGTGGATTCCTAATCGCTGAAAGAGCTTCACGCGGATCAGTTGTATTTTTTGAAAATGACAGAGCAGTTGTGCCCGCCAAATCCGAAGGTGTTGCTAAGCGCGTAGTTAATTTCTCTTTCCTGAGGGTTGTTGAAAGTCAGGTTGAGCCTAGGATCAAAAGCCTCGTCATCCGTAAAATGGTTGATCGTAGGAGGTACAAGGCTGTGCTGCATGGCCAAGATACAAGCAATTGCTTCAATGGCTCCTGCAGCCCCTAAAAGGTGCCCTGTCATGGACTTGGTGCTGCTGATGTTCATCTTGTAGGCATGTTCTCCAAATATTTGCTGTATGGCTTTGGTTTCGCTTACATCACCAAGTGGAGTAGAGGTGCCGTGCACATTGATGTAATCAATTTGCTCAGGCTGAAGACCTGCGTCTTCGAGTGCTATTTTCATTACACTGCTCGCGCCCAATCCTTCTGGATGAGGAGCAGTGATGTGGTTGGCATCTGCGGTCATGCCGCCCCCGACCAGCTCGGCATATATTTTTGCTCCCCTGACTTTGGCATGCTCCAGTTCTTCTAGAATCAATGCGCCTGCACCTTCACCCAAGACAAAACCATCACGGTCATTGTCAAAAGGTCTTGAAGCAGTTTGGGGAGAATCATTTCGTTGGGAAAGGGCTTTCATGGCATTGAATCCACCGATACCTGATTCGGTCACGGCAGCCTCGGATCCACCACTGATAAATACATCTGCTTTGCCCAACCGGATGTAGTTAAAGGCATCGATTAAAGCATTCGTAGCAGAAGCACAAGCAGAAACGGTCACAAAGTTAGGGCCTCTAAATCCATATTTTATGGAGATAAAACCCGCAGCTATGTCGGCAATCATTTTGGGAATAAAGAAGGGATTGAATCGAGGAGTGCCGTCACCTTGATTGAAGGCGGTTACCTCGTCTTGGAAGGTTTTGATTCCTCCGATGCCAGAGCCCCAAATCACCCCTGCCCGGGAGAGGTCTAGGGTCTCAAGGTTGAGTCCTGAATCACCCATGGCTTCCTCAGCGGCCACCATTGCATATTGGGTGAAGGGATCCATTTTGCGTGCTTCTTTGCGCTCGATAAATTGCTCGATGTCAAAGTTCTTTACTTCGCAGGCAAACTGGGTTTTGAAAAGTGAGGCGTCAAAATGAGTAATGGGCGCGGCGCCACTCACACCAGAAGCTAATCCTTTCCAGAACTCGTCTTTGGTATTACCGATCGGTGTGAGTGCACCTATGCCCGTTACTACAACTCTTTTTAAATTCATAGAAATGAATTTGAGGGATTTTTATTTTACGTTAGCCTCAAGGTACGCAACGGCAGCGCCTACTGTACCAATTTGTTCTGCTTGATCGTCTGGAATAGAAATGTTGAATTCCTTTTCAAATTCCATGATTAATTCTACAGTGTCCAAAGAATCAGCGCCAAGATCGTTGGTGAAGCTTGCTTCCATAGTTACTTCAGATTCTTCTACGCCAAGTTTGTCAACAATGATGGCCTTTACTTTTTGTGCAATTTCAGACATTTTGTGATCAGTTTAGTTAATAACTCCCCGCAAAGAAATATATTTAATGCCTAATTGACAAAGAAATGGGGGAAGTAAATTTTGCATCTTGCGAATATGGCCCTTGCTACGTTTTAATTTCTATTTTTGTCTTTTCCACTGATGTTGCCAAATGAAGAAGGCCAAGCTCCAAATTGAACCTGTTTTTGACTTTGAGTTGCTTGGAATCGTATCTCCAATACGAGAATATCGGATGGCTTGGCTAGTCAACCAGGAATTGGACCTCAATTTGGTAAAAGCAGATGACTTGGAATTGGAGTTTCTAAATGCGGAGAAGTTAGAAATCGCTCAGTTTTTTTTTTCTTTGCCTCACGGATTTATTCAACTTTTAAAAAATAAGGCGATTAACTCCTCGCAGCAACTCGCATATTTGATACCCGAACTAAAAAACTTGGATTATTTCCTTTTGGTCCAGGATGAAACAGAAGAATTGGATTTGATTAATTTTGTGAAAAAGCTATCGCAAAATCCATTGGTTCAAAGTATTGTACGAATTGATATTTCCAAGCTGAAATCAAAAGAAAACCTATTAACTTATTAATACCCTATGTCCCATTTACCCATTAAAAAGACAAAAATTTTAGCCACAATTGGCCCTGCTTCGAATTCCTATGAAATGATCAAAAGCTTGGCTTTTGCGGGAGCGAATGTTTTTCGTCTTAATTTTTCACATGGCTCCCACGAGGTACACAAGGAAGTTCTTGAGACTATCCGAAAGGTAAATCAAGAATTGAATTGTCATTTAGGCATTCTTCAGGATCTTCAGGGCCCAAAAATCCGAGTGGGTGAAGTTGAAAATAACGGAGTTGAAATAAATCCAGGAGATAAAATCACCATTACCTCTGATCCAGTGATCGGCACAGCATCCTTGGTGAGCACCGTCTACAAGAATCTTCCTCAGGACGTAAAAGAAGGCGAGCACATATTGATCGACGATGGAAACCTAGAGCTGGTAGTCAATAGCACCAATGGAAAAGATGTGAATTGCACGGTGATTCACGGCGGCATATTGAAATCTAGAAAGGGAATCAACCTACCAAATACCAAAGTTTCTGCCCCTTCGCTGACCGAAAAGGATCTGGAAGATCTGGAGTTTGGATTGGCAAATGATGTCGATTGGATTGCTTTGTCTTTTGTGCGTTCCGCTGAGGATATCACGGATTTGCGCGAGCGAATCAAAAAGGCTGGAAAAGATTGTAAAATCGTTGCCAAAATTGAAAAGCCAGAAGCGCTAGAAAATATTGACGCCATCATAGAAGCTACCGATGCAATCATGGTTGCCCGCGGAGATCTAGGTGTAGAAGTTCCCATGGAAATTGTACCGCTTTGGCAAAAGAAGATGGTGGAAAAATGCAAGCTTGCCTGCAAGCCAGTAATCATTGCTACACAAATGATGGAAAGCATGATTCAAAACCCTCGCCCTACACGTGCCGAAACGAACGATGTGGCGAATGCGGTGTTGGATGGAGCTGATGCGGTGATGCTTTCTGCAGAAACAGCTTCTGGAAAGTACCCCATTCATGCAGTGAAGGCGATGACCAGCATCATTACCTATTTGGAAGAAAATGCGGAGGTGTACCACAACCTTTATAAAATACCAGAGGAGGATCCTACCTTTTTGAGCAATAATCTGATTCTAATGGCAGCTAGACTTTCTAGAAATGTGAATGCAAAAGCCATTGTAGGTCTTACTTCTTCAGGGTTTACCGGATTCCGATTGGCTTCTCACCGTCCGCACTCCAATATTTTTGTGTTTACGAGAAATAAGAAACTCTTGACCCAATTATCCCTCGTTTGGGGGGTTCGGGTGTATTACTACGAAGGACAGGCCTCTACAGATGGGGTGTTTGCGGATATTGAGACCATCTTGAAGCGAGATGGACATGTGCACGCCGGAGAAGTGGTTGTGAATACGGGGAGCATGCCACTAAGCGAAAAAGGGAAAACAAACATGTTGAAATTACATGTGGTAAGTTAATCTCTCTTCGTTTGTTGAGATGAATAAAAAAAGGAGAAACTGATGTTTCTCCTTTTTTTGTGAATGAATTCCAGAATTTGGATTTTTATTTCTTGATCACCGAGAAATCGAAGGTTTCAAGGAACTTGGTCGTGAAGTTGCCTGCCTTAAATTCATCGTTTTCCAACAAGGCGATATGGAATGGAATGGTGGTTTTGATGCCATCAATCACAAACTCTTCCAAGGCGCGCTTCATCCGAACAATTACTTCTTCTCTTGTTTGACCGCTCACGATCAGCTTGGCGATCATGGAATCGTAATTGGGAGGGATGACATATCCTGCGTAAACGTGCGAATCTACCCGTACACCACGGCCTCCAGGGATATGCAAATTCAAGATTTTTCCAGGGCTTGGTCGGAAACCATTTCCTGGATCTTCCGCATTGATTCGACACTCCATGGCAAACAATTTCGGGTAGTAATTTCTACCAGAAATAGTCTCGCCCGCAGCTACCTTTATTTGTTCTTTGATGAGGTCAAAGTCGGTTACTTCTTCAGTGATGGGATGCTCTACCTGAATTCGGGTGTTCATCTCCATAAAATAGAAGTTGCGGTTTTTGTCGACCAAAAACTCGATGGTACCTGCTCCTTCATAGCCAATGGCTTCAGCTCCTTTGATGGCAGCTTTGCCCATTGCATCCCGAAGTTCATCCGTAATAAATGGTGAGGGAGTTTCTTCTACAAGCTTTTGGTGTCTTCGTTGTATAGAGCAATCACGCTCCGATAGGTGACAGGCTTTACCTGTTCTATCGCCAACAATCTGAATTTCAATGTGTCGAGGTTCTTCGACAAACTTTTCCAAATAAAGTCCATCGTTGCCAAAAGAAGCACCAGATTCCATTTTGGCATCATCCCAAGCTTTCTTGAATTCGCTGTCTTCTCGAACGATGCGCATCCCTTTACCTCCACCACCAGCTGTGGCTTTAAGGATTACGGGGTAGCCCATCTCTTTGGCGATGACTAAACCCTCTTCGATGGAGTCGAGCAAGCCTTCAGAACCTGGAATAGTTGGAACTCCTGCTGCTTTCATGGTGGCCTTGGCAGTTGCTTTGTCACCCATTTTTGCAATCATGTCTGGGGAGGCCCCGATAAACTTGATGCCGTATTCTTCACAGACTCTTGAAAATTCTTCATTTTCAGACAGGAAACCATAGCCTGGATGGATGGCGTCCGCATTTGTAATTTCTGCAGCAGCAATGATCCGCGTGATATTCAAGTAGGACTCACGGCTTGGAGCAGGTCCAATACAAACTGCTTCATCTGCAAATCGAACGTGAAGACTGTCCTTATCAGCTGTAGAATAGACTGCTACAGTCTTGATTCCCATCTCCTTGCAGGTACGAATTACCCGAAGGGCAATTTCTCCACGGTTGGCAATTAATATTTTTTTAAACACGTTTGTTTTGATTTAGTGCAAAAATCAACCTGCCGGATCTACAAGGAAAAGAGGCTGATCGTATTCTACTGGGCTTGCATTGGCCACAAGAATTTTGACAATCTTTCCAGAGATTTCTGCTTCAATTTCATTGAATAGCTTCATCGCTTCGATGATGCAGACTGTTTTTCCTGCGCTGATTGATCCTCCTTCTGTAACAAAAGGAGCCGAATCAGGATTTGCAGTTAGGTAAAAAGTACCAATCATTGGAGACTTAATCTCTACCAAATTGGAGCTTGGTGCTGGGCTTGGTGCTGGGCTTGGCGCAGCAGGAGCAGCTGCCGCTGGGGCGGGCGCTGGCACTGCAGCCGGAGCTGCGATGTATTGAGGTGCAGTTGCTGCAGTTGCACCATCTGCATATTTTTTTACGGAAAGCTCAAACTCCTCAGTCTTGATTTTCACTTCTGCAAGGCCTGTATTGGAGATATAGTCAATTAAATCTTGAATTTCTTTAGGTTTCATAGTGTTCTTTTTTTGTTCCATGAAATGGAGCATTTAGGGGTTTAACTATTTCAAAAAGGAATGGTAATTTACTATAAATCGAGAGATTTAAACTACTTATTTAACTCTTTCTGAGTAAGATCCATCTCGGGTATCTACCTTAATCATCGTATCCTGTTCCACAAAAAGTGGTACCATGATTACCGCACCTGTTTCTACAGTGGCCTGTTTTAGCGCATTCGTGGCGGTATCTCCTTTAATTCCAGGTTCGGTGTAGGTGATCATCAATTCTACGAAGGGAGGAAGTTCCACAGAAAGTGGAGTTTCATGCTCGGCATGAACTAGAATGTCCACAAGTTGACCATCTTTCAGTAGGTTGGAGCGTTCAATTAAGCGCTCTTCCAAGGATATTTGCTCATAGTTGCTGGTATCCATGAAGTTGTATCCAAGATCATCTTTGTAGAGAAACTGATGGCCTCTTTTTTCAACGCGTGCAGTGGTCACTTTTTCCCCAGCATTGAAGGTTTTTTCTAGGGTCTTTCCACTTCGTAAGCTCTTCAACTTGGTGCGCACAAAGGCAGCACCTTTTCCAGGTTTAACATGTTGAAACTCGACAATAGTGTAGATGTCGTTGTTCATTTCGAGACAAAGCCCATTTTTAAAATCTGCAGTACTTGCCATATTTCTAGTTCGTCAAATAAATTATTTCGGATCCAAGGCCCATTTCATGTAGATCGCGCCCCAGGTAAATCCGCCACCAAAGGCAGCAAGAATTAGGTTATCTCCCTTTTTCAATTGGCTCTCGTATTCCCAAAGGCAAAGTGGAATAGTCGCAGCGGTGGTATTTCCATAGCGCTCAATGTTCATCATTACTTTTTCAGGTCCCACACCCATACGATTGGCCGTGGCATCGATGATGCGCTTGTTGGCCTGGTGAGGCACTAGCCAAGCAATGTCGTCACCAGTGAGCCCGTTTCTTTCCATTACCTCTGCGCTTACATCCGCCATATTGGTTACCGCAAATTTGAAAACGCTCGTGCCTTCTTGGTAGGCGAAATGCTCTCGGTTTGCAACAGTTTTCAAGGTCGCTGGCTTGCGGCTACCTCCAGCTTTCATGTGAAGGAAGTTTTCTCCAGATCCATCTGCTTTCAAAATGGCATCTACAATTCCTAAGTTTTCAGAAGTAGGCTCCAGAAGAACGGCGCCAGCGCCATCCCCAAATAGGATGCAGGTAGTACGGTCTTGGTAATCCACAATAGATGACATTTTATCAGCACCAACCACCACGATTTTTTTGTGGGTTCCGGCTTGGATAAATTGCGCCCCGAGCTGTAGCGCATACAAAAAGCCTGAACAGGCGGCTCCAATATCGAAGGAAAAGGAATTTTTCGCACCTACTTTATCCGCAATAATGTTCGCAGTGGCAGGGAAAGGCATGTCCGGGGTTACGGTGGCGCAGATGATGAGCTCAATATCTATTGGATCGGTTCCTGTTTTTTCCAGCAAACCTTTGACTGCTTCAATGCCTAGTACTGAGGTTCCTTGGTTTTCGCCTTTTAGGATTCTTCGCTCTTTGATGCCCGTTCTGGACATGATCCACTCGTCATTGGTATCCACTAGCGATTCCAATTCTTTGTTGGTAAGCCGGTATTCAGGAACGTATCCGTGAATGCCAGTAACCATTGCTCTTAATTTATCCATCGTATCGGATTCAGTTCTTTTTACTTTCTTTCCAAGTCCTAGAAATAGTCAAGGGGTATTGGAAGATAGCGAGTTCAAAAATAACACAATGCCTTCTTAACGCCAAAGCCTTCTATTCTTGTAGAGTTAAGACCCTGTTAATCAGCTTACTTGTGTTTTATAAAAATGAAAATTCCACTCCTTTTGGGAGTGGAATCAGTAATCGATTGAGGGAAATTAAGCTTTCATCTCTTTTTCGATAATTACTTGTCCCTTGTAGTAGAGTTTGCCATCCAACCAGAATGCTCTGTGAGGTAGGTGCATTTCGCCAGTGGTAGGACATTTTGCTAATCCAGGAGCCTCCAGCTTGTAATGCGTTCTTCTTTTATCTCTTCTGGTTTTCGAAATTTTGCGTTTAGGATGTGCCATTTTATGCGTGATTTATGGTTATTCTTTATTTTTTAATTTTCCAAGTTTCTCCCAACGGGGATCAACAGGTGTAGTTGACTCTTTTTCTTCTTCGGAATCTTCAGTAAATGTCTCGTCCAAATACACGAATCTACCTTCTAATTCATTGTCCTCTTCATCCAATTCATTTGTGTAATCAGGATGAATTTTTTTTAAGGGTAAGGCCAGTAAAATAAATTCGTAGATGAGTTGCGCTACATTGATGGAAGGGGTATCCCTTGTAATCATCATGACGTTTTCGTCTATTTCTTTTACTTCAGACCCAAACTTGTAGATCATCTTTTCAGTGAAATCCAAGGGATGTTCAAATGTTTCTAGACTTCTATCACAAACCAACTCCACCTTTCCAAGGATGTGAAAAGTGAGTTCAATCAAGTTTGCACCTTTGTCTACCTTAACCCATGCGGTTAAGTCCCCTTTTTCCAAAAGTTCGTTTCCCTCCACCTGCTGAAAGAAAGCATCACCAATAGGGAAGTCTACTTCGTGTAGTCCTTCCTTATATTTAATGACTTCAATTTCAAAGGTTTTCCAAAACTTCACGTTGCTTCCTTCCGAATTAAGTCTGCAAATTTAGGTAATAATTTATCATCAGTGAAACAGAAATTGAAATATAATTCGGCTTCATCGATCTTTTTTACTTTTTGACGCTATTCTGTGCTTGGTAAATGCCTTTCCACAATATCAGATGCAAGGAATAATGCGGCTCTCATGGAGGAACAATCCGCAACATTTTTTCCAGCAATCGCATAGGCTGTGCCATGATCTGGAGAAGTTCGTACCACTGAAAGTCCTGCAGTAAAGTTGACTCCACTACTGAATGCAATTGATTTGAAAGGGATTAGTCCCTGGTCGTGGTAAAGTGCTAAAACGCCATCAAACTTTTGCTGGTGCATCATACCAAAAAAGCCATCTGCAGGGTAGGGGCCAAAAACGTAATGCTTGGCATCTTTCAATTCTTGAATTGCTGGCTTGAGGATAGTTTCTTCCTCTGAACCCAGTAACCCATCTTCCCCTGCATGTGGGTTTAATCCTAGAATGGCAATTTTTGGTTTATTGATGCCAAAATCCTGCTCCAGGCTCTTGATGAAAATCTTAGTTTTCTCAATTACTTTTTCTTTGGTTACTGCAGCAGCAACTTGCGACAAGGGGATATGGCCTGTAACTAAGCCAACCCGCAGTTCTTCTCCTACCAGCATCATCAAGCCTGACTTGCTCCCAGTGGCCTCGATTAAATATTCGGTATGCCCCACAAAAGGGACTGCCTCAGAGTTGATATTGCTTTTTGATAGGGGAGCCGTCACTAAAGCCTGAATTTTTCCAGACTTTAAATCCTCCACTGCAGCTGCGAATGATGCAAGTGCAAGTTTTCCTGCCTCCTGCGTTTCTACTCCTGGAATGACTTCAGGACATTCCTCTAGGCAATTAATTACATTCACTTTTCGGTGTTGGATTTCCTCGTGGTTTCGAACCTGGGTAAAGTAAAATTCTTCGAGGTTTATTAACTTTTTATAGTGTGACAAGGCTTTGCCATGCCCATAAATCAAAGGAGTAAAATTGCTGAAAACGCGTGAATCAGCAAGTGATTTGAGGATTACCTCTGGTCCAATCCCATTGATATCTCCGATACTAATTCCAAGGATGGGTCTATGTTTCTTTAGTTGCATGGCGTTAAGTAGTGCAGATGCGCGAAACAAATTTCCGTGCCATCTGGGAATAATCCCTTAATTTTGAATCGGCAATTTACAAAAAAAAACCAGAGGGTTACAATGGAAAAGGTCAAACCTAAAAAGCATCTTGGTCAGCATTTTTTGATTGATCTGAGCATCGCAGCACGAATTGCTGAGGCGGTAGATGGCCACATGGGCGTAACTCAGGTGCTGGAAATAGGGCCAGGGATGGGGGTGCTGACTGATTTTTTGGTAAAGGGCAACTTGGAAGTTCACCTCATTGAGATTGATCGGGAGAGTATTGCCTACTTACATCAGAAGTATCCGGATTTGCAAGACCGGATTTTAGAAGGCGATTTTTTAAAGTTTGATTTGTCAACTGCTTTTCAAGCTCCGATAGCGGTAGCAGGCAATTTTCCATACAACATTTCTTCTCAGATTTTTTTTAAAGTTTTAGAACACAAAAACCAGGTAACGGAGGTGGTATGCATGCTCCAAAAAGAAGTAGCGCGACGAATTGCCTCCCCAAAAGGAAGTAAGGAATATGGCATCCTTTCGGTTTTACTTCAGGCTTGGTACGACATTGAATACCTATTTTCAGTTCCCCCAGGAGTGTTTAATCCACCACCGAAGGTAAATTCTGGAGTCATTCGCCTCAAAAGAAATCAAGTACAGCAATTGGATTGCAATGAGAAACTTTTTTTTCAAGTGGTAAAGGGAGGATTCGGAAATCGACGTAAAACGCTTCGAAATTCCCTAAAATCATTCCAACTTACAGAAGAGTTTAAGGCTAATCCGATTTTAGATAAGCGTGCAGAGCAATTGGATGTGGCGGATTTTGTATTTTTGACTCAACAAATTGAAAAAGGCCGTGGAGCAAATTAAAAAATTTGAGCTTTCCAAAGAGTACCTAGAGCGTCTCCAATCGGGGATTGAGGCTCAGGAAACGGCCTATATTCTCGATTCTTTAGCGGGGGCCAATGTAGCGGATATTGCTGCTATTCTTGACGAACTGGATACTGCTGAATCCATCTATGTGTTGCGACTTTTGGAAAGTCAATTGGCAGCGGATATTTTAATTGAACTCTACGATAATACCCTTGAAAAAGTCCTTCAAGAGATAGAAATAAAGGAAATTGCATCTTGGATCCAGCTTATGGACTCCGATGATGGAGCTGATATTATTAGTTTCTATTCGGATAAGGAACGGGAAGAAATTATCGCAGAGATTGACGATCGAATCAAGCTGGAGCAAATCTTGGAATTGCTTCGCTATGAAGAAGATACGGCCGGTGGCATCATGGCCAAGGAATTTATTCGGGCCAACAAAAATTGGAACGTTGTTCAGACCATCAATGAAATCCGCAGGCAAGCGGAAAATGTAGATAAGTTTTATTCCATCTACGTAGTGAACAATAAGCAGCAGCTGCTTGGTCGGGTTTCGCTCAAAAAAATCATTCTTTCTGCCTCAGAAACCACCATTGAAAGCATCATGGAGGATGAGGTGATCTCGGTACCTGTGTATATGGATCAGGAGGAGGTAGCAACCCTGATGCGAAAGTATGACTTGGAATCTGTGCCGGTCGTGAATGCCAAGAACAAGTTGGTGGGCCGAATCACAGTAGATGATATTTTGGACGTCGTGCAAGAGGAAGCTGAGGAAGATATGCAGGCCATGGCCGGGGTTTCGGCTGACATTGAAGAATCGGATTCGGTGTTCACCATTTCAAAAGCTCGATTGCCTTGGCTTTTGATTGGCGTCATTGGCGGATTGATGGGAGCCAAACTGATTGGCTTTTTTGAAGGAGGACTTTCGAAATACTTGGCATTGGCTTCTTTCATTCCATTGGTCGCTGCAACAGGCGGCAATGTGGGGATTCAAGCATCCTCACTTATTGTGCAGTCCCTCGCTTCGAAGTCTGTTTTTGACGATACTCCATGGCAACGATTTTTAAAAGGGTTATTGGTCGCCTTACTCAATGGGTTTGTGCTCGGAGTATTTGTCTTCCTTGTCGTGGCATTTTTATATGGTTTCGAGCCTTTATTTGGCATTACCGTAGGAGTAGCTCTTTTTTGTGTGGTGCTTTTGTCTTCATTTATGGGCACAGTTACCCCTTTAGTTTTGCATCATTTTGGCATCAATCCAGCCATTGCATCCGGCCCATTTATCACCACCACCAATGACTTACTTGGTTTGGCGGTGTATTTTGGTGTAGCCATGTTGCTGTTAAATCTCTAAGCATGAAGGTACTGATAGTTGACCTTATGCATGAGAGTATCCTTGGGCTTCTGGGAAAGTATGGATTTGAGGTCACCTATGCACCGAAGATTACGCGCGAGGAGATACTTGAACAAATCGCTTCCTATGAAGGAATTATTATTCGATCCAAGACGCCTTTGGATCGCGAATTACTTGAGCGGGCTACTCGACTTCAATTTATCGGTAGGGCAGGAGCGGGTTTAGACCAGTTGGACCTTGTCTATTTAGAAGAGCGGGGAGTTGCACTTTTTCATGCGGCCAAAGGCAATCGAGATGCGGTAGCCGAGCATGCAATCGGAGGAATATTGGCATTATTCAATCACTTAAATCAAGCAGATACTCAGGTAAGAAAAGGGATTTGGGATAGAGAAGGGAATCGTGGGGTTGAATTGAAAGGAAAAACAGTTGGTATTTTAGGATTTGGAAATATGGGTAAAGCATTTTCCAAGCGATTGAAAGGGTTTGGAGTCAATGTCCTTGCCTACGACAAATACAAGAAAGATTTTGGAAAAAAGGGAGTTCAGGAAGTGTCTTGGGAGACGCTAAAAAAGGAGGCCGATGTACTGAGTATCCATGTGCCCTTGACCGCTGAAACCCGAGATTTTTTCACACTTGAGGAATTGAAAAGTTTCGCGAAGCCCTTCTGGTTGATCAATACAGCAAGGGGAGAGGTGATCCGTATGGAAACCCTCAATCAAGCGCTAGATCTGGGAATTTTGAAAGGGCTGGTCTTGGATGTATTGGAGAACGAAAAGTTTGAGCGCTTCAGTCCTGATCAAAAGCTTCAATTTGAATTGCTTGCCAAACGAGAAAATGTACTTTTTACACCTCATGTTGCGGGCTGGACGGTAGAATCCTATCAAAAAATAAATGAAGTTCTTGCGAAACAAATTCTTCAAACCTTCGGCAAGCAACTCAAAAATTTCATCAATTAAGGAAGAAAGTAAGGCACTTGCTTTGTGAAAATGCTTTCCTATCTTTGCAAGGTATTTAAAGGCAAACGGAAGTAACGGTCTCCAAAAAGTGACCGTTACTTTGTTTTTTGAGCCTTTTGAAAATTAATTAGCTATGTCAAAAGTACAGTATTACACCGAAGAGGGACTTAAGAAATTGAAAGATGAGCTTCACGCGTTGAAGACCAAGGGGAGAATAGATATTGCGCATCAGATTGCAGAAGCACGTGATAAAGGGGATTTGAGTGAAAATGCCGAATACGATGCTGCAAAAGACGCACAAGGACTTTTGGAGCTTAAAATCGCAAAGTTGGAAGAAGTTGTGGGGAATGCGCGCGTATTTGACAACAGTAAAATGGACGCTTCCAAAGTTGGAATCCTATGTACCGTGAAAATTAAGAATATCAAGAATGGCATGACCGTTTCCTATACCCTCGTATCTGAGGAAGAGGCGGATCTTAAGGCTGGAAAAATATCCCTAGCATCTCCTTTTGGAAAGGGCTTGGCTGGTAAAGCAGTTGGTGACATCGCTGAAATCAATGCGCCAGCTGGGAAGCTCCAGTTTGAAATCTTAGAAATCTCTATTTAATCCGATTCCCGATTTAAGGTTCATAAGTTTCTTAATTCCTACCTATGGCTAGTCTATTTTCAAGAATCATTGCCCGAGAACTTCCAGCTGAAATTATTGCTGAAGACGAGCACTTCATTGCTTTTTTGGACATCATGCCCTTGGTAAAGGGACATGTTCTAGTAGTTCCCAAGCGCGAGGAATCCTATATTTTTGATCTCGAGCCGGGTGAATTATCCGCCCTTCATCTGTTTGCACAGCAGGTTGCCAAGGCCATGGACAAGACCTTGACCTGCACACGTATTGGTATGGCAGTGATTGGCTTAGAGGTACCTCACGTACACATTCACTTGGTTCCGCTCCGAACAGTGGACGACATCAATTTCACCCGTCCCAAGTTGAAGCTGACCCAAGAAGAGCTTGCGGATACGGCTACCTTGATTCGTCAAGGATTTTAAAAAGGGTTGATTTGGCCTAATTCAAGGGCTTTATCCAAATGTTTC
>Ga0172372_10000281_pt1 | contig 79178 bp, 62 predicted proteins | sample LakKiv5m_2_FD_114544 | JGI IMG/M metagenome (GOLD analysis project Ga0172372, IMG submission 114544) | Freshwater microbial communities from Kabuno Bay, South-Kivu, Congo - kab_092012_9.5m | ecosystem: Environmental > Aquatic > Freshwater > Lake | place: Democratic Republic of the Congo... | reverse complement strand
GAATATTTGAGGATTTGAATATTTGAGGATTTGAATATTCTTGCCCTGAGAGCTTAGTCATAGGGTGAGTATTTGTATTCTGGATTCTTTCATTTGTGCTTTTCGCTGCGTTTCATTTGTTGAATAACATTGAGTTGTTGGTAATCCATTTAAAGGCCATCTCGGACGGAATAGATTTCTGAATAGTTTTGTTTGAGGTACGAATTCATGGAGTTAACGCTTTTTTCAGTTGCTGATTTACCGAATGTCGGAAAACAGTTTTTGGACGATTTTGGTCATCGTTCCTGTTTTGCTTTTTATGCTGAAATGGGTGCCGGTAAGACCACGTTTATCACAACTGTTTTAAAGGCTATGGGTGTGGAAAATCCTGAAGGTTCCCCTACGTATTCCCTTGTCAATGTTTATGAAAGTCCGGTATACGGCAAAGTGTTTCATTTTGACCTCTACCGATTGAAGAGCGAACTTGAAGCGTATGATATTGGCATTGAAGAGATGTTGTACGGAGGAGGAATTTGTTTCATTGAATGGCCTGAAAAAATAGCTGAACTACTGCCTGAAAATACTGTAAGAGTGTATATTCGCAAGAACCACGATAATTCACGAACGCTAACAATAGAATTATGATCACAGACCCGGAAATTCTTAAAAAACTTATTAGTCAGGGAAGTTTGCTTCCTAAAGAGGAAATGCTTGAGATCTCAAGAAAGAAGGGTCAGCTTTATATTGGTATTCCAAAAGAGATTTCCTTTCAGGAACGAAGAGTAGCGCTCGTTCCCGTGGCGGTTTCGGTTTTAGTAGCGAACGGACACAGGGTTCGTGTCGAATCAAAAAGCGGTGAGTTAGCTAGTTTTTCGGATAGAGATTACAGTGAAGCAGGCGCAGAGATTTGTTATGATCCAAAAGAAATTTTTGAATGTGATATCATTTTTAAAGTAGCTCCTCCAACAGAAGATGAAGTGGAGATGATGGTCGGGAACCAAACGATTATCTCAGCCCTGCAGCTATCGGTACAACCCAAGACGTTACTTCAAAAGCTCATGCAGAAGAAAGTAACGGCAATTGCTTGGGATTATATTCGAGACGATTCCGGGCTTTTTCCGGTAGTACGCACGATGGGGGAGATTGCAGGTACCACATCTATTTTGATTGCAGGAGAGTTATTGTCTTCTTTTTCAGAGGGTAAAGGAGTGATGCTGGGTGGAATTGCGGGTGTCACTCCCGCTGAAGTCGTTGTCATTGGTGCCGGCACTGTTGGTGAATTTGCCACGCGATCAGCCATGGGACTAGGAGCTAATGTGAAGGTTTTTGATAACTCTCTTTCCCGATTAAGACGATTACAGAACGACCTTGGAAGACGCGTTTATACATCAGTAATTAACGCTAAAGTTCTTGCTAAAGCACTGAGGAGAGCTGATGTCGTTATCGGTGCTTTGAGAGCGCCTTTAGGAAGGACGCCATGCGTGGTTACCGAGGATATGGTTGAGGGAATGAAAACCGGTTCTGTCCTTGTGGATGTCAGTATTGATCAGGGAGGTTGTTTTGAAACTTCTCACGTGACGAATCACAAGGATCCGACTTTTGTCAAACATGGCGTCATTCACTATTGTGTTCCGAATATTGCCTCTAAAGTTTCCCGTACGGCTTCATTTGCCTTGTCAAACATCTTTCTTCCGATACTTCTGGACATGGGTGATCAAGGAGGGTGTAAGGATCTTATTAAACATGATCATGGATTCAGAAGTGGTGTGTACATGTACAAAGGAACACTCACAAGTGAAGTGCTGGGTAAGGTATTCGATCTGAAATACAAGGATATAGAGCTCTTAATCCTTGGCATGTGAGTACTCCGGTGAGGCCACTTAACTTGCCAATGGCCACGTTAGATCTTACGAGAAAAGATGATTCCATACGTGTAACTTGTTTGATTCGCAGGAAAAAGGTTGTTTTAACACCTGAAGAATGGGTACGACAGCATATTCTTAATTATCTGATCTTTCATGCGGATTATCCGAAAGGAATGATTGCAGTGGAACACCCCTTAACATACAATGGTGGTGTAAAAAGGTGTGACGTTTTAATCCTGAATGAACTTGGTAAAGCCTTGATGATCATTGAATGCAAGGCTCCCGATGTTAACGTTGACGGAGATACTTTTTATCAAGCCGCTAAATACGATAAAACATTGAACGCAACCTGTTTATTGGTAACTAACGGATTAAATCATTTTTCCTTTGTAAAATCCAGAAAAGATCAAACTTTGTCTAAGTACGAAGGAATTCTAACGTGGACTCAAGTAAAGGAGCTTTAAGTTGTTTCCAGCTTAAATTCAGAAGTTTTATGGAAAACCAGATCTGGATAATCCTGCTCCGCCATATTCAGCAAGAACTGCGTTTCTGATAAGAATACCAGATTTCCATCTTTATCTTTTGCTAAATGACTTCCTTTCGCTTTGATAAAAGAATCAAGTTGCTCTTTATTGTCCGTGGTGATCCAGCATGCCTTGAAATAATTCTTTGGTGAAAAACGACAATTCGCACCATATTCATTAATAAGACGGTATTGAATAACCTCAAACTGAAGTTGTCCAACAGTCCCGACAATCTTACGATTTCCAGGTTGCATGGTGAACATCTGAGCAACACCTTCGTCCGTTAGCTGATGTATCCCTTTATCCAATTGCTTGGATTTCAATGGGTCAAGGTTTTCAAGTTCCATAAAGATTTCCGGAGAAAAAGACGGTATTCCTTTGAAATACATATCTTCTCCTTCGGTCAGGGTGTCACCGATCTTGAAATTACCAGTGTCGTATAAGCCTACCACATCACCCGGAAATGCCTCATCAATCACGCTTTTGTCCTGAGCCATAAATGACGTAGGGTTGGGGAACTTAAAGTTCTTGTCGAGTCGAACGTGGTGATAGAATTTGTTTCGCTCGAATTTTCCGGAAACGATGCGAAGAAAAGCGATACGGTCACGGTGTTTGGGATCAAGGTTCGCGTGTATTTTGAATACAAAACCTGTGAATTTTGGATCTGAAGGTTCAATTCTGCGAACATCTGTTTCTCTTCCGATAGGCGACGGAGAAATTCGGATGAATGTATCCAGCAATTCCTGAACACCGAAATTGTTAACTGCAGAACCGAAGAAAACAGGTGCTACCTCACCATCAAGGTAACTATTCCGATCGAAGTCATCGTAAACGCCATCAATGATCTCCAATTCCTCACGCAATTCGTCTGCAAACTGATCTCCAACAATGTCGTTCAGTTCAGGATCGTTCACGTCCTTTATGGATACAATATCTTCCTCGCGTTTCGTTTTGTTTGCCTGAAACAAATTCAGATTCTTATCATAAATGTTGTAAACACCCTTAAATCGATCACCCATTCCAATAGGCCAGGTGAGAGGTCTTACTTTGATGTCCAGTTTTTCTTCAAGCTCATCAAGAAGTGTGAAAGCATCCTTTCCTTCACGATCCATTTTATTCACGAAAATGATCACAGGTGTATTCCGCATTCGGCATACTTCCATCAGTTTTTCCGTCTGAGACTCAACACCATTAGCGCAGTCGATAACGAGTATGACACTGTCCACAGCAGTCAAAGTGCGGTAAGTATCTTCAGCAAAATCTTTGTGACCTGGTGTATCCAGGATATTCACCTGTTTTCCGGAATATTCGAATGCCATGACAGAAGTTGCAACTGAGATCCCACGTTGTTTCTCGATCTCCATGAAATCTGAAGTAGCCGTTTTCTTGATTTTATTATTCTTAACGGCGCCGGCTGTCTGAATAGCACCTCCAAAAAGCAGTAGCTTTTCTGTTAGGGTCGTTTTTCCGGCATCGGGGTGCGCGATGATCCCGAATGTTCTCCTTTTTTCAATTGCTTCTGAATTCTTCATTCTAATCGTGTAAGACTAAAAAAGGAACCCTCTTGGATTCCTTTTTAAACTTTTAGGGAGGGAGACGGGTCTCGAACCCGCGACCTTCGGAACCACAATCCGACGCTCTAACCAACTGAGCTACAACCTCCGTTTCGTGCCTGCAAATATAGATAAATTCCCATTTTTAGGAATTCATTCAAGGATTTTTTTTACATTCGGGTAAAATTCGTCTTACACTTCTATGACTACGAAGCAGTTATTGTTGAAAGAATTCGAAAAACGAGTCTTTGAAGAGTCGTACGAACGAATCTATAAATGTCTTTCAATGATCGAGGAGCGCGATCTTTGGAGGTCTCCTGCGAGCAATATTCCACCTATTGGAAATCTTATTCTTCACATGTCCGGAAATGCGCGTCAATGGATACTTTCGGGTTTAGGTGGAAAACCAGATAACCGTGACAGAGATCAGGAGTTCGTGATTCAATCGAACATAAAAAAATCGGAATTGATCTTTTTACTTCAGACCTTGCGCGTGAACTTAAGAACCGTCATTGAAGAAACAGAAAGTTCAGAAATCAACGCTTATCACTCCATTCAAGGATTCAATGTGACAGGTTTTTCAATGATCGTGCACGTGATCGAACATTTTTCCTACCATACCGGACAGATCACAACACTCACGAAATGGTTGACCCAAAAGAATACGGACTATTACGGCGACATTGATCTCAATCAATTGAACAAGTTGAACTGATTTACGCGTCCTTTTGTTAATAATTCCCTCAGTTTTTCGGTAATTCGATTTGACCTGCATTTACCTTTGCTAAAAAAAGAAAATGATGCTGAAGATCGGCGTTTTTGGGGCAGGACATCTAGGGAAGATTCATATTCGTCAGCTTAAAGAACTTAGTAGTTGTTTTGAGATAATTGGTTTTTATGACCCTTCCGATGAAGCTGCTTCTAAGGTTTCAGAGGAATTTGGTATTGCCAGATACGAAGATGCAGCTGAACTCATCGCATTATCAGACTGTGTGGACATCGTTACGCCAACCTTGAATCATTTTGAGGTCGCTTCGCTTGCATTAAGGAATAGTAAACATGTCTTCATCGAAAAACCGGTGACTGAAACGGTGGAAGAAGCTCGGGTGCTGATGCAATTGGCTCGTGAAGCAGATGTGAAGGTGCAAGTCGGTCATGTTGAGCGTTTTAATCCTGCTTTTCAGGCTGCGCTGCCTTATTTTAGTAAAACGATGTTCATTGAAACGCATCGGTTGGCACAATTCAATCCAAGGGGTACAGATGTTCCTGTTGTATTAGATCTTATGATACACGATCTGGACATCATTTTAACGGTTGTAAAATCCGGGATCAAAAGGATTTCTGCTTCAGGAGTAGCGGTGGTAAGTGACACCCCCGACATTACGAATGCACGCATTGAGTTCGATAACGGTTGTGTGGCAAATCTCACCTCCTCGCGGATCTCGATGAAAAATATGCGGAAATCCCGTTTTTTCCAGAAAGACGCCTATATCAGTGTCGATTTTCTAACAAAAGAAATGGAGGTGGTTCGTATGGAAGATGTTGAAGGTGAACCGAATCCTTTAGATATTGTTTTGGAACTAGGTCCAGGTAAACCGGCAAAAAAGATCTATTTCGATAAGCCCGAGATCAATGAAATAAATGCGATCAGAGAAGAATTGAAAGCTTTTCATACAGCTATCCTCGAAGATAGTGTGCCGATTGTGTCACTTGAAGATGGATTCAGGGCTCTGGAGGTTGCGCAGCAGATCATGGATAAATTAAAAACATCTTCGTCTGTTATGATCGACAATAACTAAGATAAGACTTCGTTATCTTTGTTACTTATGAAGCGACTGATTGGCATTCTGGCAACTGTTTTTTTACTTTCGGGCTGTATAAAAAATAATCCCGATCCTTCTTGGATAGAGGTATCTGAATGGACTCTATTGGGAAATCCCGATCTGATCAGTGTTGAAGGTGAATTGAGCCACAATTTTTCAGATGCTTGGGTATTTGTGAACGATAAAGTCATAGGCGTTTTTGAGGTTCCCTTCAAGATACCAGTACTAATGAATGGTACTTGTAACATCAAACTGTATCCAACTGTGCGTAACAATGGAATTTCAGCGACAAAGAAAATCTATCCATTTGTAGAGAAATATGAAATTACAGCAGAGCTGGTTCAAAATAAAACATTGAAGATCAACCCAACAACCAAGTATAGTTCCTACACGCAATTTTGGATTGAGGATTTCGAAGATGCTGCCATAAAATTGAATACGGATCCTACTTCGGCTGATACCATGATCGTGGGTAATGATCCACTTATCATGAAATGGAATCGATATGGGATCTCAACGCTAAACAGCACCGATACAAATTGGGTGGCTTATACTTCTCAAGAACTTGCCTTGCCAAAAGGTGAGGAAGTTTACCTTGAACTTGATTATTACAACACGAACGCTGTAGTGACTGGTGTGCTTGCCCTTTCCAGTCCATACAAGAATAATATTAACATTCAACTGAATCCCCAGTCGCCATCCTCTGTAACGTGGAAGAAGATTTACATCGATCTCAGAGAGATTGTGTCTAATTCTGCCGGAGCGAATAGTTTTTTAATGTCATTTCAAGCGGGTTTGGATGATGGGGATAGTGAAGGGAAGATCGTATTTGATAATATAAAAGTGGTTCATTTCTAGCGTTATGCAAAGAAAGGGTAGTGTCGGGTTCTTGATTTTTTTGGATTGGATCACCTCAGCCATTTCATGGGTTATCTTTTTTTATTTCCGAAAAGTTTCTGTTGAAAAAGTCCCTTTTGAGGTGAGCGATGCCTTTTATTCAGGATTGCTGTTCATTCCTTTACTTTGGATTCTTTTATACTATTTGCTCGGTACCTACCACGATGTCAAGCGTTTGTATCGTATTAAAATCTTGAATCTAACTTTCCAGGCAACAATACTAGGTTCACTATGTATTTTCTTTGTGCTCTTGCTGGATGACAAGATAACGGGCTATCATCAGTACTACAATCTGATGTTATTTCTTTTTGTAAATCACTTGTTCAATACACTCATTCCAAGACTCATCTTTGTTTCCGTTCTTGTTGCAAGAATACATTCAGGAAAAGGTGCGTTCAAAACATTGTTAATAGGAGGTAGTGACAAGGCGATCGAGATCTACAATGAGATTGTTCAGCTCGAGAAAGGCATTCACCACTTCGCAGGTTTTGTAAATATCAATGGTGTTGATCGACAACTCGAAGAAAAACTGCCTTATCTGGGCCATGTAAAAGAGCTCGAATCCATCCTGAGGAAAAATCAGATCGAGGAAGTAATTATTGCTCTTGAAAGTACGGAACACGACAAGCTTCGTTCGATTATAGCGAGAATCGAAGGTGGAAATATCCGAATAAAGATCTTGCCGGACATGTATGATATTCTTTCGGGTTCTGTAAAAATGAACAACATTTTCGGAGCAGTTCTTATAGATGTTAATCTAGAGGTAATGCCTGTTTGGCAGCAGGCGATTAAACGTTTCCTGGATGTCGTATTGTCCTTATTTGCAATGATCCTTCTGTTGCCTGTTTATCTGATTCTGGCTATAGGTGTTAAGGCTTCTTCACCCGGACCTGTGTTCTTTCTTCAGGAACGTATTGGACTGAATGGAAGAACTTTCAAGATCATAAAATTCAGAACGATGTATGTTGATGCAGAAAAAATGGGGCCTCAATTGTCATCTGCCAATGATCCGAGGATTACTTCTCTTGGACGATTTATGCGTAAGTCACGATTAGATGAATTCCCACAGTTTTTAAATGTCATTCTTGGTGATATGTCTCTGGTAGGTCCTCGACCTGAACGACAGTTTTACATTGATCAGATCGCACCAATTGAACCACAGTTTTTACAATTGACCCGTGTTCGTCCGGGTATCACTTCTTGGGGGCAAGTTAAATATGGGTATGCTGAAAATGTGGATCAAATGCTGCAACGCATGAAATTCGATCTGCTTTATCTCAAAAATCAAACGCTTGCACTTGACTTTAAGATTATGCTTTACACGATTTTAATAGTGCTTAAAGCAAAGGGTAAATGATCATTTAACCTCAAATCGGAACATTTTTGTTGTTCCGATATATCCCTCCAAAACATCTCCAATAGTTACCGGTCCAACTCCTACAGGTGTTCCGGTGTAAATGAGATCTCCAGTTTTCAAGGTCATGAATCTTGATACATAGGCAATGATCTGATCAACAGAGAAAATCATATCGGTTGTATTGCCTTTTTGTACAGGTTTGCCATTCTGATGCAATTCAAATTCCAGATGATCTAGAGACACTTGATCTTTTGAAATAAACATGTTCGATAGTGGCGCACTGTGTTCAAATGCTTTTCCAATTTCCCATGGAAGACCTTTCTCTTTGCATTTTTGTTGCAGATCTCTCGCAGTGAAATCAATTCCCAGAGAAATTGTACTGTAATATTTATAAGCAAATTTCTCTGAAATATTTTTTCCGACTTTATCTATCCGAATCACTACCTCACATTCATAATGCAAGTCATTCGTGAATTCAGGATAGTAAAAGTCGTTTCCATCCTTAAGTAACGATGTATCAGGTTTTAGGAAGAAAACGGGTTCAGTTGGAACTGCAGCATTCATTTCCTTGGCATGATCTGCATAATTTCTACCTATACAAATGATCTTCATCTTACTTGAATTTGTTCTTTAAAGCCAGAAGTTTTAGCTGCAAATCCGTTTCTGATTCTTGTTCACTTTGTCTTTCTGAACGTATGCGTTCCATCTCTTTTCGGAGACACTGTTTGGTGTAAAGAGGAAAATCAGCATCCAGCATCCAGCCATAGTAGCCGGGTTCAATGCTCATGACCTCCTTGATTGTTTTACCTTTATGTTTTCCAAAGTTGTATAATGCTTCACCTTGGTCGTTTAGTGCCAATCTTCCAGCAAAATCAAGCAAATTAAAATTACTTCCCTTGGAAAATTCTGCCAGAAATCCTACGTCATTCGTAAGCGATTCATAACGCTGGATCTGTGACTTAAGAACTTCCAAAGTAGCTTTGGTGTCGTAAAGAGCACTATGAGCATTGTCTAAATTTTTCTGACAATAGAATTGATACGCAGCTGAAAGGGTTCGTTGTTCCATCTTATGAAAGATGTTCTGAACATCTACGAATCGTCGGGCCGAAACATCAAAATCGGATCCTGCACGCATAAGTTCTTCTGCCAGAACCGGTATATCGAATTTGTTGGAATTGTAACCTGCAAGATCAGCATTACCTATAAATTCAATCACCTCCGAAGCAATTTCTTCAAAACGAGGCTCATTTTTTACATCCTCATTTGTAATTCCTATGATGGCTGTGATTTCAGCTGGGATTGGAATTCCCGGATTTACTCGTTTGCAATACGAAGTTTCTGTTCCATCCGGATCAATTCTGATAATCGCAATTTCGACGATTCTATCCTTCGTAATGTTGATACCTGTCGTTTCAAGATCGAAAACGGCTAAAGGGCGCTCAAGATTTAATGTCATCAGATCAGTATTTAACGATCTTAAATTCGGTCCTACGATTTGCCTGATGTTCGGCATCGGAACACGTCGATTTTACAGCACCTTCGCATTCGCAGCCGTTTACAAGCTGTGACTCACCGTAACCCTTTCCGTAAATTCGCTTGGGGTTGGTAATGCGTGCCTTAATATAGGCGGCAGATGCTTTTGCGCGTTTATCTGATAAGGTCATATTGTAAGCTACTGAACTGCGACAATCCGTATGTGAACCAAGTTCAATTTCTACTGTCGGGTTGTCGTTTAGAGCTTTTACAATCTTGTCTAATTCTAATTTCGCATCAGGCCTTATGTTCGCCTTGTTCAAGTCGAAATAAATTGGTTTTAGATCAAATATCTTCGCAAGATCAAGGCCAATATCGATCATCTCGATTTTATAAGAGAGGTGATGATCAAGCTTAACAGTGTCGAGTGTAACGACCCATTCGAATGTCTGCGTAATATACTTGTCTTTAGAAACGGTTACTTCGTATTTTACATTTTTACCTGGAAAACCATCTTTTAGTGCATGTGAAATAAATTGACCATTCTCATTAGTTTGAACAGACTCCAGTACTTTTCCTGTTTTCTTGTCCTTAAAAGTTAATGTTGCTCCTGCAATTAACGAATCTGTTTTGCTGTCAGAAACTTGACCATCGAGGGTATAGTCGAGGTCTGGAACGATTTTATTTCGTTCAATATCAAGTACAGCATCAACATGCACTTCCTGATAGCCGTGCTTACATTCTGTTCGGAAAGTCGTTGTGTAGATAGCATCTACGGTTGAATCAAGTTTGAAAGCGATCTCGTATTCTCTACATGGTGCAAGTTGAGCCAAAAATACACCATCCCTAACCCTCGGCATCACTAACTTCTCGTCAATAAAATCGCAACTGGTACATTTAACCATGGCGCATATTCGTTCAGGGATTAGCGAACCGTCAGAGGTACGGAGGGTAGCCTTGAGAATGGCGAGATCATCCACTCTGGTGACATCATTTTCTATTTCATAAATGTCTTTCTCTCCTTTACCATCTTGTCGGAAAGAGGTGAGGTAGCCTTTAGATCCATCCGCAGTTGTGGTATAGAATACATCGTCACCAGGAGAATTAATTGGATACCCTAAATTAAGAGGGGTAGACCAGTTGTTTTCTTCGTCACGGACTGAAACGAAAATATCGAATTCACCCATGCTTAAGGGACCATTGCTGGAATAGTACAAGGTTTTGTTATCTATCGCAATGAATGGTGAATCCTCATCGTATGGCGTATTGATTGTCGGACCGAGGTTGATGGGTGCACTCCAGATGCCGTTAGGTAATTTTACCATACGGTAAATATCCCGACCCCCAAGTCCTCCAGGACGATCAGACACGAAATACATTTGTAAACCATCCGGGGTTACGGTACAATGGGTTTCCCAGTATTGCGTATTGAATTTACTATAGGGCAAAATGGTAAGATCCCTGAATTTATTCATTCTGAAATCGGCAAAATAAATATCTCCGTTTCCCGTCCGATCTTCGTAGGTATAAATGCGGCGTTCATCAGCACTCACGGTCACGGTGGCCTCGTTTAAACGGCCATCACACATTGATAGTCGCTCTGGGTTCTGCCATTCATTGGATTCAAAATCTCTGTAGCTTACATAGATGTCTTCAGGAAATTGATTTAACATCGGGTCTCTGAATTCATCCGTGGAATTATCATCCCATTGTCTTCTGGAGGTAAAGTAAATGGCACTGCCGTCAAAAGAAATCACCGGTGAATATTCCGGGTATACAGTATTGATTTTTTCTCCGATATTGAGCACTTTAGCACTTCGCGGTGCTTCGATCAGTTTTTGTGCAACATCACACTGCAAAAGACGAAGTTTTGCTGATTCTATCAATTCAGATTTTGAGCTGGATTCAGCAATGAATTTATTGTAATATTCTCGTGCCTTGCCCAACTGTGCATCGTAGTGGTAACAACGACCTAAATGGTACAAAGCATCTGTTGGAGCACTTTTTTCAGAGGCAGCGTAAGCATCAAAGTTTTTGTCAAGGTCTGTCACTGCTTTTAACAGAAATGGGAACGCAGCAATAAAATCCTGACGAGAATCTAGAAGGATGAATCCTTTACGGTAGTTGTAATTGGCACTTTCAGGTTTCATTTGCAGAAGTTTGTCCACGACAATCTCTGCGAAAAAGAAATAATTATCCTGCAACATACGTGAATTCTCCTTGACTAAGTCGTCTTCAGTTGCTGTTTTGACCAGTTTTCTTACATCGAACTCTGTTTGTTGAGAATAGATTGAATTACCAAGTAAGAACAGAAATAGAAAGGAGAGAAGATGGCGCATGGTTACTTGTTATAATTCGCGGTTAGGGTCAAAAGATTCTAGATAATCAGCTACTCGTCGAACAAATTGTCCACCCAGCGCTCCATCTACAACTCTGTGATCATAGGAGTGCGACAAGAACATTTTGTGACGTATTCCAATGAAATCACCATGAGGTGTTTCAATAACGGCTGGAATTTTACGAATAGCTCCTAAAGCGAGGATCGCAACCTGTGGCTGATTAATGATTGGTGTTCCCATGACATTTCCAAATGATCCTACATTGGTCACTGTAAATGTTCCTCCTTGGATATCTTCAGGTTTCAATTTGTTGTTTCTTGCGTTGTTCGCAAGCTCATTCACGGCTTTTGTTAAACCGGTTAAATTCAATCTGTCGGCGTTTTTGATCACGGGAACGATAAGATTACCTGTTGGTAATGCAGTTGCCATGCCGATATTGATATCTTTTCGCTTAATGATATTTGTTCCACTCACAGAAACATTGATCATTGGGAAATCTTTGATTGCCTTTACGATGGCTTCAATAAGAATAGGAGTGAAGGTCATGTTTTCTCCTTCGCGTTTCTGAAAATCCTTTTTGATCTTATCTCTCCACTGCACGATCTCTGTAACGTCAGCTTCGACGTAAGACGTCACGTGAGGAGAAACATGTTTAGACATGATCATGTGCTCCGCAATCAACTTGCGCATACGATCCATCTCGATGATTTCATCTCCTGGATTTGGAACAACGATCGGTTCTTTAATATTTGCAAGGAATCCATTTCCACCAGCGTTTTGATTAACCTGAGGAGCGGCTGCTACAGGTGCTTCAACTTTTGGTTGTGCCTTCGTTTCAATTGCAGCACCATTGGATCTGGAGTCTACATAGGTTAGGATATCCTTTTTAGTAACTCTGCCTCCCTGACCACTGCCATTGAGATTCTCCAGTTCGTTCATGGAAATTCCTTCTTTTTCAGCTATGCTTCGAACTAATGGTGAATAGAATTTACCTGAAGGACCACTTTTATCAAGTTGGATCGATTCGTTAGCAACAGTTTCTTTAACAGTTTCAATCGTCGCTACAATCTCTTTTGCTGCGTCCGCAACGTTCTGAACTTCTTTGATTGGTTCAGCTGCCGCCACTCCGTCACCATCGGTAGAGATAAGTGCAATTACGTCTCCTACCTGTGCAACCTGATCTTTCTCAAAAAATCGCTTGATAAGAATTCCACCGGCTTCTGAAGGCAACTCATTGTCAACTTTATCTGTTGCTACTTCAACAAGAGGTTCATCGAGTTCTACTGTATCTCCAATGTTTTTTAACCAATTGGTAATAGTAGCTTCTGTGACGCTTTCTCCCATTTTTGGAAGTCTGATTTCAATTTGTGCCATAAGGTAAACCGGTTACGATTAATTTTTAGAGCACAAAAGTAAGCTAAAATTCCTTTTTGACAAATGGTTTATGGGCGATTTATCGGTCCAGTTTAACCCAAGCTTTTGATAAAATTGTCAGGTCTTTCCATACACTGTAATCACGTGCATAAATAAGATTGAGTTTGTCACTCAGTTCTTGATCGTTTTGAAGGTGAACATCACTCGGGAAAAGCACGCCCGGTTTGATCTTCGGTAAAAATGACGGGTCGGGACTAATGGCCATATTATAGCCAACGAATGATTTTTTTCCCCGGATGACGGAAAATAGATTTTTGATGAAGTTTGTCCTGTTTCTGAACCGCCACAAAACCAATGGAGAAAGTATAATGAGAACGGCAGAAACCAAAAGGTCAGCAAGTCTTTTCTTGCGTTCATTTTCTTTGATTGAAATAGAATTCACATGCAAAACATAGTGTTCTCCGGCGGTATCGATTGAGCTACTTCCGATTAAAGAAAGAGTGTCAGGCTGCGCGATTTTAAAATCAAGGTTTTCGGAAGGGATTTGCGTCATCCAATATATGATCTCTCCAGCCGAGATGTTTTTGGCGCAAAATACAATTTCATCAATCTGGTGAATGTGAACGATCTGGTCAAGTTGTGACAGTGTTCCAATGCTATCTTCCAAGCGTTCAATGGTAGGTGATACATTGAAGATCAAATCTGTTCGTGCACCTGTTTGACGAATGATCTCGGAAACTCTTTTAGACTCGGATCGATCGCCGATTACAGCAAATCTTTTGTGTTTGGATTTCGACAAATTGAATTTATTTCCAATCGCAAAATGCAAGTATGTCCGTGATAATAAAAAGTACGTAACAATCCATAAGGCTCCTGTTAGGATATACAGACGGGAGAATTGCCAGCTTTTAGGCAGCAGGGCGTAGACAATGAGTATGACAAGCGTTGAAAAAACGGTTCCTTTCAAACTTTTGTTGAATTTGACAGGTGCGTCATAGCCACCATTCAAATAGATACCGGTCAGCCACGTGAACAAATAACAGGGTATGGAGATGTTCAAGACATGTTTCGGGAAGTCAATATGTATTTTTTCCCACTGATAGGTCATTGCAAACAAACCAACAAGCAGGATCAAAACATCGCAGGCAGGAAGTATGGCCTTTTTGATAAATCTCGTCAATATAGCTAATGAGGCTCTGAAATAAATCGCGAGATGAATCAATAGGGAGAATAAGCGAGCGTTTTGTTGAGAGAAATGTTTCCGAGCAAAGATCACCATGGCGTTATAGAACACAAACACATAGTTCACTGAGCTTTTCTTAGTGCTCTCGCCTTTGTAATGTATGATTGTTGTTTCCGGAAAATAAAAGTTTTTGTACCCTCCTTTGATAATGCGCCACGACAGATCGATGTCTTCTCCATACATGAAGAAGGCTTCGTCTAAAAGCCCCACCTTATCCAGTGCTTCCTTTCGCATGAGCATAAAAGCTCCACTGAGAATCTGGATTTCATTGGTTTCAAATTCGCTGAGATGACCAGCATGATATTGACCGAAAGTTTTACTTGCGGGGAAAAGTTTGGAAAGGCCGAAAATTTTATAAAACGCAACGCTTGGAGTGGGCAGTCCTCGCTTTGATTCAGGTAAAAATCTGCCTTTACCGTCTACCATACGAACACCTAAACCACCTGCGTCGGGATGCGCATCCATGAAGCCCAATACCTTTTCAAAAGTGTCTTCTTCTACAACAGTGTCTGGGTTCAGCAATAAAACGTATTCGGAAGATGAAGCTTCTATTGCCTGATTATTTGCCTTGGAAAAACCTGCGTTAAATTTATTTTCAATAACTAGATAATCATTGAACTTAGACTTAATCATTTCAACTGATGAGTCAATTGAATTATTGTCTACGATGATTACTTCGCCATCAATGTTTTTGAGTGCTGATCGCACAGAATTCAAACATTGTTCAAGGAAGTGTTCAACATTGTAATTTACAATGATAACAGCCAACTTATGTTTTGCAGGTGAACTCAAATTAATTCTTTACGGCAATACAAGAGATCTCGATGGATACGTCTAATGGAAGTTTTGCCACCTGAACGGTTTCTCTTGCTGGCGGTATATTACCGAAATAGCTACCATAAACAGTGTTTACAACTGAAAAATCATCCATGTTTTTCAAAAAAATACTGCACTTCACAATGTTTTCCAAAGTCATTCCTGACTCCTGAAGAAGGGCGCTGATATTCTTTAATACCTGATGTGTAGCCTCTTCAATGGATTCAGTGACCAGTTCTCCGCTGAATGGATTCAATGGAATCTGCCCACTGACATATAAGGTGTTTTCACTGAGGATAGCTTGACTGTAAGGGCCAATGGGTGCAGGTGCTCCTGCGATTTGAATAGCTTTTTTCATAAGTTCGGATATGATTCCAAGAGGAAACTGTTTGCGAATTTACCTAAACGAAGATTTCCATTGGTTATTTTTGCAAAACTTTACGAATCAACATTGAAATTTTGAGAATACTCATCGTCGATTTTCACGACTCATTTACGTACAATCTTTATCACTATTTCGAAGCAATTGGTGCGGAAGTGGTTGTTTGTAACGATGAAAACGTAGCGTTGGATGATCTTGATTCATATTCTCACGTGGTACTTTCACCCGGACCAGGATTGCCGACAGAGAAAAGAAATTTATTTAATGTAATTCAGAAAGTCAAAACAAAAAAGCCGATTTTGGGTGTTTGTCTCGGGATGCAGGGTATCGCTGAATTCGAAGGTGCTTCACTCTACAATTTAAATACTGTTAAGCATGGTGTTTCCGAGGAAATAAGGATAAATACCCATGCAGTGCTGTTTAAAGATATTCCCGATAAGATCAATGTGGGATTGTATCACAGTTGGGCCGTGAGTGATTTGGAAAGTACTTCGCTTAAAAGTGTAGCAGAATCCAATGAAGGTGTGGTAATGGCCATTGAAGATCGTTCTAAAAAACTTTTTGGAGTTCAGTTTCATCCCGAATCAATCCTATCCGATCACGGAAAGAAAATAATCATGAATTTTATTCAATTTGTATAAATAAGTTTAATTTGAAACGAAGTTTTCTTATTTTTAAACCTCTAAAAACTAATTTATGAAATCACTTATAACGTTTCTTGTGCTTTTAATAAGTGCAAGTGCCGGTTTGGCGCAATCTTGTGTTGGTAAATGGATTACAATAGATGATGAAACCGGAAAACAAAAATCAATCGTTGAGTTGTACAAACAAAACGATAAGTTGTATGGCAAGATTACCTTTCTGTTTCCAAGAGAAGGAAGGGGGCCTAATCCAACATGTACGAAGTGTACTGATGATCGAAAAAATCAACCACTTGTTGGACTTCAGATTGTAAGAAGTCTCAAATGGGACGGTAGTACATGGAATAGTGGAACAATTGTCGATCCTGAGAACGGAAAAATATATGACGTTAAAATGTGGTTAGACGAGGAAAATAAAGATCGCTTGAATGTGCGGGGGTATATCGGGCCGTTTTTCCGAACGCAACAATGGAAACGACTTGAAAATGACAAATAAATTGAGACTGCTTCGGCGGTCTTTTTTATGCTGAACAAAAACAATTTCGTACAAATTTTGTCTCTTCTATAAACTTTATAATGCGATTTTCCTTCTTTTTATTCGTTAGCCTGTTTTCAATGACTGCACTCGCGCAGTCGAAGGTTACGGGAAAAGTCTTCAATTCTATAAACAATGAAGCATTACCTTTTGTCAAGGTGCTCGTCGTAGGTCAGCAAGCAGGTGCCGTTACGGATGCGGATGGGCGCTATGTCATTGAGGGTCTCGCTCCGGGAGTTTATTCCTTTAAAGTAGCTAATGCAGGGTATCTGGATCTGATGATCAATGATATTACGGTAACCATTTCCAGGGTTGTCGATCTTGATTTTCCGCTGGAACCTCAGGCGAAAGAGCAGAAGGAGGTTGTTGTCAAGGCGACGCCTTTTACACCAAGAACAGAATCGCCTGTCTCACTGAGAACATTGAATTCCACAGAAATTGAACGTCAGCCAGGAGCAGGTCGGGACGTCAGTAAAGTTCTGCAAGCTTTACCCGGAGTTGCTTCGAGAGCTACATTCAGAAACGATATTGTTATTCGAGGCGGTGCACCAGGTGAGAATAAGTTTTACCTCGATGGAATAGAAGTTCCGAATATCAATCACTTTGCGACGCAAGGCAGTAGTGGAGGTCCCGTTGGTTTGCTGAATGTGAATTTTATTCGTGAGGTCGATTTTTATTCAGGGGCATTTCCTTCGAATCGGGCGAATGGACTTAGTTCTGTGATCGCTTTCAAACAAAAAGATGGCAACTCAGACGGCCTGATAACGAATTTTGCCCTCGGTTCTAGTGATGCGGCACTTACATTTGATGGTCCGCTTGGCAAAAAAGCAGATTTTATATTTTCCGCCAGAAGATCTTACCTTCAATTCCTGTTCGCAGCGCTCAAATTACCTTTCTTGCCTACGTACAATGATTTTCAGTACAAGGTTAATCTAAAGTTGAATCAAAAGAACAAAGTAACATTGATAGGCCTGGGAGCATTGGATCAGTTCTCGCTCAATACGAAGGTCAACGATAATATTACGGATTCTACGACAAGAGAATTCAACGCATTCCTATTAAACAATATACCAGTTCAAAATCAATGGAATTATGCGATTGGGGCGAACTGGTTACATTATTCGAAAAACAGTTACCAAAACATTGTAATAAGTAGGAACATGCTTAAAAACATGGCTACTCGCTATGTGGGAAATGTGGAGAGTGAAGCTAATAAGTTGTTGGATTACAGTTCTTTTGAAGCAGAGAATAAGCTTCGTCTTGAGCACACTGTAAACTGGCAGGGTTGGAAACTTAATACCGGTTTTGGTTATGAGTATGCCAGATACAACAACAGTACGTTCAATCAGATTTCAGTTCAGGGCGTTCCTGTGACTATCGATTATACTTCTGATCTTTATCTGAGTAAGGGATCCATGTTTGCGCAGCTTTCCAATGGTTCAGCTGATGAACGTCTGAATTTCAGTATTGGACTTCGTAGTGATTTTAATAATTATTCGAAATCCATGAGTGACCCGAGAGATCAGTTGTCTCCTATGTTCTCGTTAACCTATAAAATCAACAACCGACTTACACTGAATGGTAACATGGCTCGTTTTCACCAGCTTCCGGCATACACGATCTTGGGATACAGGAACAGTGCAGGCGATTTAGTGAATAAGAACAACAATCTCAAATATATCAGCGCTGACCATTTTGTGTTGGGCGCGGCCTACCTGACGGACAAGAACGCTCGATTTTCTGTTGAAGGATTCTTCAAAAAGTATCATAACTATCCGTTCTCAATTAAAGATTCCATATCACTGGCCAATCTGGGTTCTGACTTTGGTGTCGTAGGAAATGAGGCCGTGACTTCATCTTCGGAGGGAAGATCTTACGGTGTAGAATTTTTATATCAGCAAAAGTTATGGAAAGGATTTTACGGAATTGTAGCATACACCTTTGTCAGATCAGAATTCATTGATAAACACGGCGTTTATATACCAAGTGCATGGGATAGTAGAAATATCGTTTCCATTACGGGTGGGAAGCGATTCAAAAAAGGATGGGAACTTGGAATGAGATGGCTTTACAATGGCGGTTCTCCATACACGCCTTACGATATTGCGACGTCAAGTCTGAAACCGGTCTGGGATATTACCGGGCAAGGATTATTGAATTACAATCAGTTGAATACCTTGCGCGAAGGAGCGAATCATCAACTGAATGTGAGGGTAGACAAAAAGGTATATCTGAACAAATTCTCGATGAATTTCTATTTGGATATTCAAAACGTCTATGGTCACAAAACAAAAGTGGCACCTTATCTTTTGGTGGAAACAGATGCCAATGGAAACCCCGTGACAGATCCTAATGACCCAACCCGTTACAAAACTAAAATTCTTGAAAACAGTTCAGGTATTGTTCAGCCGTCAATTGGAATCATCATTGAGTTTGCGGCGAAAAAGAAGCCGGAAATCAAATAAACGCGAAATCCACGCGCCTGTTGTGTTGTTTTCCTTCAGGAGTAGAGTTGTTGTCGATTGGAGCGCTTTCGCCTTTAAAATCGATCTGAATGCGGTCTTGGCTTAAACCATGGGCAACGAAGAAATCTATGAGTGCTTGTGCTCGACGTTTAGAAAGGTCAATATTGTAGGCATCTGAACCATCGGCGTCAGTATGTCCCGTTACTTTAATTCTCAGATCGGTGTGACCGTCAACGACCCGCGTCATACGAATCAGAAAATCATTGTATTCAGATTTGATTTCTGCCTTGTCGTGGTCGAAATAGATCGGCTGGAATTGAAAGTTCTTTCGTTCTTCATCACGGATCATCGGAGCATTATACCCTTTTTTGAGATCGTTTATAAACGGCTTGAACCAACTGTGCGAAAGAGCAGGGGTATCCGTAGCGGAAAAACTGGCTTTTGAGCGATAGAGGATAATCTTACCTGAATTTCTTTTGCAATCAGAACTTGTATATCGACCTTCCAGGTATCCAGTGCTGTCATTGTAAAAAAGGTCTGCGTCAATATTGCACCAATTCGTTTTCGATGAATTCTTTTTCTTTTCTATAACGAACTGATTGAATTTGATCTCGTTGTTCTTGCAGGTGCCTTTGATCTTTTTAACAGCATAAAGATCGGAATCGACGATCTCATCTCTGGTTTTTCCTTCTACTGAACCTTTATTGACTTTAAAATCGGCAAAAAGAATACTTGCTTGTTCGTTTTTGAAGCCGTCCTTCACCATAATGCCTTGCCACACACCATTAAAATCCGTTTGAGAAACGACTTGATCCGCAACAAATAAAAGGAATAAGAAAATAAAGCGTTTCTTCATGACATGATGTTATTCGGAAAAACGCAAAAAATGTTCCTAAAAAACAGCGGTGCTTTGAACAAATACCTGTTATTTTTGTATTAACTCTAAACTCATTAGTGTGAAAACGTTATTAACCCTCTCGATTCTTTTTGTAGCCATGTCTTGTTCTGCTCAATCTATTCATTCATTCACCGTTCAGGATATTAATGGTAAAGACTTCTCTTTTGCTTCCTTAAAAGGTAAAAAGATTATGGTCGTAAATACCGCCTCTAAATGTGGACTAACACCGCAGTACGAACAACTAGAAGCTTTGTATGATCAATACAAGGACAGCAATTTTGTTATTGTAGGTTTTCCGGCAAACAACTTTATGTCACAAGAACCAGGTACGAATGAGGAGATTGCAGAATTTTGTCAGAAGAACTACGGTGTATCTTTCCCTATGATGAGTAAGATTTCGGTGAAAGGAGACGACATGCATGAGGTGTACAAGTTTCTTACTCAGAAGTCTAAGAATGGTCTTGAGGACAGTAAGGTGGAATGGAACTTCCAGAAGTATTTACTGAACGAAGAAGGAAAATTGGAAAAAGTGATCAGCCCACGAACTTTGCCAAACGATCCGGAAGTGATCAAGTGGATCACAAAATAGACTTATTCCGTTAATATATTGTTGATAAGTTAAGGCTCCTCAGTCTTAGCTCCTCTCGCTATTACCCTTCAGTTTTACTAAATTTGTGGGTTGTGATTTTAATCCCATTTAGGAAAAACGGTTATGAGCGAAGAATTAGCAAAAGACAATTATTCAGCAGATAATATTCAGGTACTCGAAGGACTGGAAGCAGTTCGTAAGCGTCCGGCCATGTACATTGGTGATGTAGGTGTCAAAGGACTTCATCATTTGGTTTATGAGGTTGTAGATAACTCCATTGATGAGGCCTTGGCAGGTCATTGTGATACGATTGGTGTATGGATCAATGAAGACAATTCGATCACTGTAAAAGATAATGGACGTGGTATCCCGACGGCGATGCACACGAAAGAGAAGAAGTCGGCATTGGAAGTCGTAATGACAGTCCTGCATGCCGGAGGAAAATTCGACAAAGACACTTACAAGGTTTCCGGTGGATTGCATGGTGTTGGTGTATCTTGTGTGAACGCCTTGTCGATTCACATGCGTACCGAAGTACACCGCGAAGGAAAGGTTTTTGAACAAGAGTATTCGATCGGAAAACCATTGTACGCGGTCAGGGAAATAGGTGTTTCCAAAGAAACAGGAACCATTCAGACATTCAAACCTGATGGAAGTATTTTTGAGGACACGGTTTACAACTTTGATACGCTTGCTGCAAGAATGCGTGAACTGGCATTTTTGAACAAAGGCATCACCATTACCCTGACAGACAATCGCCATACGGATGAAAATGGAAAACCTCTTTCTGTTGTTTTCTTCTCTGAAGGAGGATTGAAAGAGTTTGCACAGTATCTAGACAGAAACCGTGAGGCATTGATCTCAGATGTGATCTATTTTGAAGGTGAGCGCGAAGGTATTCCAGTGGAGGTTTCTTTGACTTACAACACGTCTTACACGGAGAATATTCAAGCCTATGTTAATAACATCAATACGCACGAAGGGGGAACACATTTGTCAGGTTTCCGTCGAGGGTTAACAAATACCTTGAAAAAGTATGCGACTGATTCAGGGATGTTGGCAAAGGAAAAAATTGAAATCGATGGAGATGATTTCCGTGAAGGATTGACAGCGGTTGTTTCTGTTAAAGTTGCAGAACCGCAGTTCGAAGGTCAGACAAAAACAAAACTTGGAAACCGTGAAGTAACTGCTCCTGTAAGTCAGGCGGTATCTGAAATGCTTTCAGCTTATCTGGAAGAACATCCAAATGAAGCTCGAATCATCGTGGAGAAAGTGATCTTGGCCGCACGTGCTCGACACGCGGCACGCAAAGCGCGTGAAATGGTTCAGCGTAAGAACGTTCTTTCCGGTTCTGGTTTGCCTGGTAAACTTGCAGATTGTTCAGAAAAAGATCCTGCTGCTTGTGAGATCTACTTCGTCGAGGGAGACTCTGCGGGTGGTACTGCCAAACAAGGTCGTGATCGTCATTTCCAGGCTATCATGCCGCTTCGTGGTAAGATCCTGAACGTGGAAAAGGCCATGCAACACAAGATTTTTGAAAACGAGGAGATCAAGAATATCTACACTGCTTTGGGAGTTAGAATCGGAACCGAGGAAGATTCTAAAGCGTTGAACCTTGAAAAATTGCGTTACCATAAGATCATCATCATGTGTGATGCCGACGTCGACGGTTCTCACATCGAGACATTGATCCTAACTTTCTTGTTCCGTTACATGAAGGAATTGATTGAGAATGGCTATGTGTACATTGCTACTCCGCCACTTTATCAGGTGAAGAAAGGAGCAAAATCAGAGTACGCATGGAATGAAGATCAACGTGATCGTTTGATCCAGGACATGAAGGGTGGAGGAAGTGAGTCTTCAGTGAATGTTCAGCGCTATAAAGGTTTGGGTGAGATGAATGCGGAGCAGTTATGGGAAACAACCATGAATCCTGAAAGTCGCACGCTTCGTCAGGTTACCATTGAAAATGCTGCTGAATGTGATCAGATCTTCTCCATGTTGATGGGAGATGATGTGCCACCGCGCAGAGAATTCATCGAGCGCAATGCAAAATATGCAAAGATCGACGCGTAACCCAACGGTATAAAAATCAAAAACGTCCTTTTAAAGGGCGTTTTTTTTTACCTTCAGCGCAAGATTTTAATTTTAAGATCATCTATGCTTAATGATATATTAAAATTAAATTACGCTTTTTAGTCATAGAATCTATTTTAGTCCACATGAAAAAACTACTTGTTATTTTAACCACAGGCTTGACCATCCTGAGTTTTAAAGTTCAATCACAAACAACATTCTACGACCGAGCAACAGTTCAAACAATAGAGATCTTTTTTGCATCCTCGAATTGGGATGCACTACTCGACGCAGCTACTACCACAGATGTCTATACGATTGCTGATTCAGTAAGAATTAACGGGGTAGTTTTTGACAGTGTTGGGGTGAAATATAAAGGTAACAGTTCGTACAATGCGTCAAATAACAAGAATCCATTGCATTTGAATCTGGACTATATTAAAGGCGGTCAAGATTACGAGGGCTACACGGAGGTAAAGTTGCAGAATGGGTATCAGGATCCGTCTATGATTCGTGAGGTATTATCCTATGCGATCTTGGAGCAATACATGGATTGTCCAAAAGCAAACTTTGCGAATGTATACATCAATGGTACGCTGCGAGGTGTTTACTCGAATGCTGAAAGCATCACAGAAGATTTTTGTGGTAACCATTTTTATTCTTCCAATGGGTCATTTTTTAAATGCAACCCTGTTGGTGGCGCAGGTCCAACAAGTACCGTTAATCCTGATTTGAAATGGATTAATACGGATAGTAGCTCATACTTTGATGGGTATGAATTGAAATCAGCTTATGGATGGAATGATTTGGTTGATCTGATAAATGTATTAAACAATGACTTTACCCAGATTGAAACTGTATTGGATGTCGATCGTGCTTTGTGGATGCTGGCCTTCAATAATGTTTTAGTGAATTTGGATTCCTATTCCGGTGCCTTCAGACAAAATTATTACCTCTACAAAGACCAGAATGACCGTTTCGATCCTGTGATTTGGGATTTGAATATGAGTTTTGCCGGTTTCCCGGGCGGAACGGGTTCAGGAAGTTACACCGCTACCTCATTGGATCCCATGTCTAATAGTACGTCGACCAATCATCCTTTGATCAAAAAAATGCTTGCAGACCCTCTATACAAACGTATGTATATGGCACATTTGCGAACCATTGTTCAAGAAATATTCGCGTCAGGTGATTATTTGACCACGGCGAATACGATCAGAACAACCATCGATGCGTCTGTGCAGGCCGATCCCTATAAGTTTTATACGTATACACAGTACCAGAACAGTTTGACCACCTCCGTAACGGGAAGTGGACCAGGTGGAGGAACGTCAATTCCAGGTATACAACAATTGATGGATGCAAGAGTGACTTTTTTTAGCACGAATTCCAATTACATACTTGTTGCGCCAACAATTACCTCTTATGCGCCTGGTACTACGACACCTTACTATGGTCAAACGATAACGATGACTGTAACAACAAGTAATGAATCCAATGTTTATTTTGGATACCGATTTAATTCGGAGGACAAATTTACACGCTTGGCGATGTATGATGACGGTGCTCACAATGATGGAGCAGCAGGAGATCATATTTATGGTGTAGATGTAACCCTGAATTGCAGCCAAATGCAGTATTATTTTTATGCAGAGAATGCGAATGCAGGATTATTTAGTCCGCAACGAGCCGAACATGAATATCATACCTTGTCGGTGATTATCCCCTGGCCTACCCAAGGTCAGGTAGTGATCAATGAAATAATGGCAGATAATAGCATTACTGCAGTAGATAATTATAATGAAAATGACGATTGGATTGAGTTATACAATACAACTTCCAGTGCAAAAGATCTTTCCGGTATGTATTTATCGGATGACCCTCTACTTTTGAATGAATGGCAATTTCCCTCCGGATCGTTCATTGCGCCTAATGCTTATTTAATTGTTTGGGTAGATAAAGATGCTGATCAGTCTGGTCTTCACACGAATTTTAAATTAAGTGCTGCAGGGGAATCGATTATCTTTGGAAATGGGACTACAGTATTTGACCAAGTTGACTTTACGGCCCAAATGACGGATGTTTCGTATGCGAGATGTCCTGATGCTGGGGTATTTGACTTTACGGCACCTACCTTTGGCGTAACCAATAACTGTTTTGCCAACCTATCGGAAGAACTTGGAAATGACCTTCGATTATATCCCATACCAGCGAGTAATATAGTAACAATTACTTCTTCCATGAATTACGAATTCAGTGCGGTTGATCTCATGGGTAGGGTAGTCGTCTCGGGGCAACTTACAGAAGGTGAATCAATTATCGATGTGAATACTCTAAATTCTGGGGTCTATCATATAGTGTTCACCGATCTCAACGGAAATCAATGGAGTAAACCGTTGATTAAGAACTGATAGAATCATGCTTTAAAGTTTCAGTAGAAGGCTGTCAACATCTTCTGTGCGCCTAACTACAAAAAAATCCTTTTTGTAGGATAGGACAAATTCACTTTCTGATTTTGTGATTTGCATTGTCCCGTTTTTGTTGCCATAAAGTTTAGCCCCTTCAAGTCGCATCAATAGACATTCATTGATGGTCGTTTCCATAGGAAGGAATACTTCAGCCTCTTCTTTGTTCTCTGAAAGAATCACATAGGCACTCTGGGAAAATTCCTTGTTGTGAAATTCAATGCCTTCCTCGAAAGCTCTGATGCATTTGGCTTTAATTACGGAATACACATATCCTGCGGAACCTTTACATCCATTGGCATCAACATCATTTCCTACGATCTGCGGTCCATCCGGAGTATCCACAACAGTAGTTTTGCAAGAAAATAGAACGAATAACAAAAAAGTAAGAGCTGGTAGTGTGGTTTTCATCGTACAAGACTTGAATTTAGGTTTTACGCTTTTTCTTTTTGGCAGCGGGAAAAAGAATGTTATTTAGAATCAATCGGTAGCCGGGAGAATTTGGATGCAAATTAAGATCAGTCGGTGGATCGCCCACTTTGTGCTCGTAATCTTCAGGGTCGTGACCACCATAGAAAGTCCAGGTTCCTTGCCCGAGTTCACCATGAATATAGCGTGCCGTACCAAGGGATTTATTTTCTCCCATCACTAATACATTAGGCTTGATGAGGTCCTTCAGGAAATCTGTAGTTTGACCCATGAATCCGTTGATAACAGTCGTGTGACATTGCGTCAACATAGTTGGAACGATATCCCATTTCGCAGAAAAATCGAACAACGTAAACTTATCCGTTGCTTCTGTAACACGATTCATTCGATGAATATCCGTCCCATCGATATTGGAATATTCGTAAACCATTGGATTTCTTTCCAATTTAAAATTGGTAAAAGCAAATGTGGAACTAAAATCCAACTTTTGCTGAGAATTCGGATCTGAAGGATCGCCGTCGAACATATCTTCACAGATATCCGTGTTCTGGGCTGCTAAAGCGATATCAAAACTGTCAGTTCCACTGCACATGGTAAAAAGAAACCCACCTCCAATCACAAAGTTCTTGATACTGATCGCAACGGCCCGTTTTAGTTCAGAAACTTTAGAAAATCCGAGCATTTTGGCATCAGCTTCCGCGTCAGCTACTTGTTGCTGGTACCACTCATAATTCCGGTAGGCCGAATAGAATTTACCATATTGCCCAGTAAAATCCTCGTGATGCAAATGTAACCAGTCATATTTGGGCAAGGCACCCATTACAATAGCAGAATCATAGATTTTGTCGTAAGGAATTTCGGCATATTCCATAACCAGCGTTACGGCATCATCCCAGGGCTGTTTTCCGTCTGGGGTGTAAACGGCTATTTTGGGTGCTTTTTCCAGCTGCACGATCTCCATGTTTACCTCCGGATTCGATATCTGATTTCGAATCGAGTTTACCTGTCCGTCCGTTAGAATCTCGTATTTCACATTGCGAAGGATAAGTTCTTCTTCCAACGCACGTAAATGAGGAAAGAGAAATGAACCGCCTCTGTAATTCAAAAGCCATTCGATCGTTACCGTATTTTCCAGCGACCAGTAGGCTGCGCCATAAGCTTTAAGATGGTCTGACTGCGTGTCGTCCATCGGCACCAAAATTTGAGTCGCTCTCGATTGAAAGCTGATCAGAAAAAGAAAAATGAAGGCTATACTTTTCAACATGCGTCCTGTCTGCTCAAAGATCTGACCAAATTTAGTTCTTAAAACGGCGTTGAATCTCCGCTGTAACCAAAGTCAACATCAGACTCATCTTCATCGCTCGATTCGTTCATTTTACTTCGAAGAATCATGTTTCCTCCCGAAGGTCCGTCGAAGCCCGTATTAGCCGAAAGATTGTTCATCGCGGGATTTGGTGTTGGAGCATTGTCCTCATAATAATTTTCGAGATTATCAAAACGGGCATATTCGCCAATGAACCGTAATCGAACTCGATCAAGCGCACCGTTACGGTGTTTCGCTACAATGATTTCACCAACCCCTTGATTCGAATTTCCATCGTCATCCTGAAGGAAACCGTAATATTCCGGGCGGTAAATGAAGGAAACGATGTCGGCATCCTGCTCGATGGCACCGGATTCACGAAGATCTGACAGTACAGGGCGTTTATCTCCACCGCGTTGTTCCACGGAACGACTCAACTGTGAAAGCGCAATGATAGGCACATTAAGTTCTTTTGCAATCTCCTTGATCGAACGGGATATAGTGGAAATCTCTTGTTCTCTGTTGCCGCTACCTTTTGATCCACCGGCTGTCATCAACTGGAGGTAATCAATGATCACTAAATCAATGTTGTGTTGCATTTTCAATCGGCGACATTTCGCACGTAAATCGAAAACACTTATTCCCGGCGTATCGTCAATAAAGATGGGTGCAGTAGCCAGTTTCGTGATGCGTGAGTGCAATTGCTGGAATTCATGCTCCCGGAGATCTCCTTTACGCAATTTTTCCGCACTCAATCGGGCTTCACTCGCGATCAGACGTTTCACCAGCTGTACAGAAGACATTTCCAGAGAGAAGATCGCAACACCATGACCATGATCCACAGCTGTGTTGCGCGCCATGGAAAGTACAAAGGCAGTTTTACCCATCGCAGGACGTGCCGCTATAACGATCATGTCGCTACGTTGCCATCCGGAGGTTAGTTTATCCAGATCGTGGAAACCTGAAGCAATTCCACTAATTCCGTCTGCATTCTGAGAAGCTTTTTCTATTTCCTGAATGGCCTGTTGCACCACGTTTTGCATCATGTCCACGTTTTTACCCATGTTATTCTCTGCAATCTGGAATAACTCACCTTCAGCTTTATTTAAAACATCAAAAACGTCGTTCGTGTCATCGTAAGCGTCGCGGATCACCTCGCTGCTCATTCGGATCAGTTCGCGTTTAATGTGCTTTTCAGAGATCACACGTGCGTGGTACTCGATATGGGCTGTAGACGCTACGCGACTCGTCAACTGAGAAATATATACCGCTCCGCCAGCCGCTTCGAGTTCGCCTTTCTGCATCAATCGGTTGGTAACAGTCAAAAGGTCAATAGGAGAGGAACTACCGAACAGCTCGCGGATGGCACCGTAAATGAACTGGTGTTTTGGGTCATAAAAGCTTTCCGGCTTAAGAATATCGATGGTATCCGTGACAGCATTCTTTTCCAGCATCATGGCACCAAGCACAGCTTGCTCCAGGTCTACTGATTGCGGTGGAATCTTTCCCAGATCATTCAGTAATACAGAAGGATTTCGCAATCTTGACGCAGGTTTTTTGCTGTTTTCCGGTTGATTTTCCATAGGTAACAAAGATAGAGAAACGGCAGCCACTTCGAGAAAATAAAAATCAATTCTTTCTTAAAAAGTTGTGAGTAGGGTTTATGAACAATTGTTCAATTACAGATTTCAGATTAACAGATTTCAGATTGACAGATTTCAGATTTTGAATAAGTTTCATTTTGAAATTGCAAATTAAAGTCTTGAAGTCTTTTATCTTTGAGCGAAGCGGTCTTAACATCTAAAAAAAATGAAACGCGAAGTCATACGAACCTCTGACGGATCAAGCACGATACGGATTGAAGCGATGGAGGAGAATTACCATTCCGGTCATGGCGCTTTACAGGAGGCACGACATGTATTCATTCAGCATGGACTGGAGTTTCTGGAGGAAAAAAATTTGATTCGGGTATTTGAAATGGGATTTGGTACCGGTTTGAATGCGCTTTTGGCAGCTGAATTTGCATTGAATAATAGTGTGCGCCTTGAATATACAGGCATTGAGGCCTATCCGGTAGAGGAGGAATTGATTACGCAACTCAATTATTCGGAATTGGTTTCAAATAATTCAAAAAGTATCTTCTCACGAATGCATTCTTCTAATTGGGAAGACGTACATTCACTTGATAAGCTCTTTCAGTTTCAAAAGATCCATGCAAAGATCGAAGACTGGGTAATACCTGATGAACGATTTGATATTGTATTTTTTGATGCCTTCGGTCCTCGAGCACAAGGTGAGATGTGGGAGATAGAAATTCTTCAAAAGATGTGTCACTTACTTTCGCAGGGAGGAGTTTTTGTAACCTATTGCGCCAAAGGTCAGCTCAAAAGGGATTTACGTTCACTTGGTTTCGAAGTAGAATCCTTGCCCGGACCTCCTGGTAAACGAGAGATGACGAGGGGAGTGAAAGTTTAATAATTAAATCCAAAATGAATACAACAATGATTGGTGAATTGAGGTAAATGCTTTTTTAAGAGGTTCAGTATAATTGAAAGCATTATTCAATAATTATGTTTTTTAAGATTTTTTTTCCACCATTTAAGTATAAAACACATTGATAAGTACCCGAAGTAAGATTTAATTTTTTTGGTTCGATCGTTATGGTATGCTTACCATATTCCATTTGAACATCTTGAAGGATAGTTGATATTATTTTACCGTTCATATCCTGTAGTTTTAGAGATACTAGAGATAATTCATGCAGTTTAAAAGAGACATAACTGAGATTAGAAGTTGGATTTGGATAAAATTTCACTTCGTTTATTTGTTCGCCATTCAAATTTATTGATTTCAATATGTTGGTTATATCAGTAATATTTGTCCAAATACTCAAGGTTCCTGTGTCAAATCTCGTCCATATTGGTCTAACAACATTATTGTGTGCAACTATACTATTAAAATCTCCAAAAAACACTCCCGGTTAAGGAGAAAAAGGAGATTCACTGATTTTAACATTGGAGAAATTTGTGCCGCCATCTGTTGATATTGCCATATACACATCTGTTTGATTGTCGGTGTAGGTTCTTCTATCGTAGAAAACAAAATATAAATTCCCATTGGTTTGATCAATATCCATACTCGAAAAGAATTGATGACGATTGGACGTATCGTTATTGACCTTGACAGGAGATGACCATGTATTACCACCATCAGTTGATTTAGCTAGCCAATATCGGTGTTATCTGTCCCATTTCTCTGATCACTCCAATTAATATACAATGTTCCATGATTTGGTCCACCACTAATATCACATTTAATTAAAGGTAGGCCGTTCGCTCTATCTAAACCTGGGATCATGAAATCCCAACCACCTGGCATAGGATCGACGATTATTTCTTCCTGAAGCCAGCTAAGTCCCTGGTCAAGAGACCTGTTGAATACGATTCCATATGGACCTGTCCAAGCGACATAGATTTCACCATTAGGACCAATAGCCGGCACTGCGCCTTCAACTGTACTGTCTTTATCTATGCAGTCTCCACTCCATTTATTGAGCTTAACAGGGCTTGACCATGTATCGCCCTGATCAAGAGATTTTGAAAACAAAATACGACTACTATCTAGTGGATCTGTACTCCCATAAGAATCGAACTCGGTCCAAGTCATGTAAAGGTTGTTATTTGTTCGATCAATTGTAAGTGTTTGTTTGTCTTGAGCCTTCGTTCCATTCAAACCCGTGTAAGTTCCAATATTCCATGCCTGACCATCGTTCGTTGATTTTTGACAAACGATTCGGTCAATCCAATTACCACCTGGGGTATTTGATAAGTGTGTAAAATAAAAATTACCCATATTATCCACTTGTATATTGGGATCTCCCCAAACCCCATAAGGAGATACTAGTGACTGCGTGTTCCATGTTAAACCACCATCTGCTGAAACATGAAAATAATTTATGACAGAACCAGCTACGATGATATTAGGGTTATTCGGGTTCATCGCAATGGATGGTTCACAAGGGTTGCCAATACTGCTAATTTCAATATTTTGACTTGCCAAACTGAATGTAAGAATAAGGAATGACAAAGTTGAATAAAGCCTGAATTTCATCAATGAGTTGGTATTAAAAGTTAAATAATGTAATAAGATTAAGCGTTTCGTTAATCACTGAAAGACACGTCTAAAAAAAAATCAATCGTTTTTAACTCATTAATTTTTAATTATTTTGAACCTTCTATTTTCGAAAACTAGATAATAGATTCCATCGGGTTGATTCACTAAAGTCAACGTGGAATTTTTTGAAATTGAGGATATACCGCTGAAGACATTTTTACCAGTAATATCAATTACTTGAAATGCAATATTGTCTTTATAGAAATTAAGGTTTAATATCCCTGTTGTAGGATTCGGATAAATTGTAGGGTCAATAGAAGATTCATTTTCAACATGAACGGTGTTGATTTCATAACAATCACTCATGATGGCACAGCCATTATCCATAATAACAACAGCATAAGTTCCATTTTGAGTGGCATTCAAGGTTTGCTGCGTTTCCTCATTAATCGAAAGGTAATTGTTATTGCAGTCAACCCATTGATATGCATAACCGCTGGCCATAGCCGTTAAATATGGATCAGAATTTATGACCGCGTTATTCGGATATGGTGTGATTGCACAATCGAATGATGATTCATTGCTACAGGCTCCACTTGCGGCATAAATATAAATTGTACCGGATTGTGACACAGAAAGCCCTGGTAAAAGTGAAATTCCAATTCCTCCAGATTGAGTATAATATGTTCCATTTGTAATTAATGGTAAGACATAATCACCGCAATGAGTTACATCTGAAAGACTGTCCACTGGAGGTATGGTTGAAATAGAAATGCTGAAATTTGATTCATTAGTACAAATTCCATCTTGAGCATAGATATAAATCATTTGGCTCGCAGAAATTGTATCGCCAGAATAAAGATTTCCATTCCCATCGGGGTTACTATAATAATCCCCATGAATTATTTGCGGAAGAATGAAATATTCACATGAAATTGTATCATTTAGTGTCGACACAATTGGTGTCGAAATTATAGACACTGTAAAACTTGATTCTGCAGTACAAATTCCACTTTGATTGTAAATAAATACCGTTTGAGTATTTATTAGCGTATCACCGGCATTTAACGTGGTTCCATTTCCTCCTGTCTCTGTAAAATAAATACCATTAGCTAAAACTGGTAATGTGAAATGGTCGCACACATTCTCTGAAGTAATGTTGTCAACTGCAGGTGTGTAATTGAATGTGATATTGAAGTTGTTTTCACTTGAACAATTTTGATTCACAGCATAAATATATAATGTTTGCGAGGTGGTAATGGTGTCTCCCGAATTCAAAGGAATACCAAGTCCATTTGGTAGTGAGAAGTAACTTCCAGAAGAAAGATTGGGTAAAACATAGTCATCACATACAATAACGTCATTCAGCGAATCTATGACCGGTTTTACTGAGTTCACTGAAAAGTTATTGACTACCCCCGTTGAAACAAAGTATGGATTTGAACTTGTTAATCTTAATGAATAATTTGAACCAACAGGAGTTCCGGTGGGAATCATGAATTGAATATTACCACTTTGAATTGAATTTAACGACCCAACAATGAAAGGATTTGAAAAGTATCCATTTGCATCACTTAATTCCAGATTAAACATATTTCCATTGTATAATTCCGTATTTGTGTTAAAATTGAGATTATAGTTTTGTTCCATACAAAGCTCATTTGGAATCGAATCAATAATTAGCTCAATAATACATAAATCTAAATAGCTGCTCTGTCCATTTCCACATACATTGTGAGGTGTGACCGTTAGTGTGCCACACATTGGTAATAAACCAGCATTTAAGGTTATTGAATCGGTGGCTGCTCCGGACGTAAAGGATGTTCCGTTTGGTAATGTCCAAAGATAATGAGTGGCATTTGTTACAGAATCTAATGAATAGACGATATTGGTATCGCCAGGTAACAATATTCTGCTCCCTATGATTGATCCTGCATCACCCGGAATTGGTATGCTAACGGGATTGATGTCTATGCTAAGTGAAACAGTACCACAAGATCCCGTTCCAACAGCTGTGTAAGTAGTTGGAGTATCAATATTCGAAATTACAGTGTCTCCGGTTGTTGTGTTTAATCCTGTTGATGGTGTCCAATTCCAGTTAGTGAAGCTTCCCGTATTATGAATAACTATGGGAATGTCGGTATTAGCACAGATTTCTGTTTGACTACCTGAGATTAAATTCGATCCTGACAGGTTAAAATTGATGTTCGTAGCAGCAAGTGCTTGATTAAGATCGGGCTCACTTAAAACATAAGTGTAGTTAAACTGAGTGCTTTCACCTGGAAGTAAACTTCCCAGTGTGAAACCTAAAGATATTGCAATATCGGAATTCAAAGAACCAGTTGAATACAGACTCATTGATCCTTCACAAACCTCTCTGGCTGATCGGTTATGAAATCCTCCATAGGTAACATGTGCTCTAGAATCTATTGTGCCAAGTCCAAGATAATAATTCCCTTGGGTTGTCGTAGCTGATACGAACGCTTTATTGCATGGATCTGGGTTCTGGTAAACAATCGAATTCAGCGTGTTAAATGTTGAACCACCACCGGGAGTTAGTTCTCCCTGATCAGGATCAACGTTTCGCATATAATAAATGTCGTTTATTATTGAGTCAGTTGAGTTAAGTATATTCACTTCAGTTATGAAATACAATGAATTCATCGGAATATAAGTTCTTTTACGAATCAGGAGACCTCCAATTGTACCTTCCCATTCAGCTGAAACTTCTGACGTATTGCTGAAATAACTTATTATTGATCCTGGTATATCGTTTTGTTGGCATAGCTCGTTATTATTAAAATTTGAAGTGCCTATTGTGATTCCCCAACCCTCTTCTGGACTACCCGGCATGAAATAATCACCTACATAATCAGGAGAACCAGTTGTCCAACCATCCTTTGCAGGATCAGCTGTAAAACCTAAAAAACCAGTGAAATTATCAGTTCTTGGATGATAACCAACAGGGGCTGCAACTGTTGAAGCAAACGCACCGCATGGACCGATGGCTAACTCAACGTAATTCCCTTTTAGAAAAGCATTTGCATCGACTATTTGGCTTTTGATTTTAGATAAAGACAAAATGAAAAGCACGCACAGAAGTCTCAATTTCATAATTGTTAGGTTGTTTTGACGGCGCAAATATATCACTAATTTAAATAAGGATTTTTTTGAATCTAGCTTCAAAAATCATTTCTCAAAAAGTATAAATATTTGTAGGCAACTTTTAATTACCTTTCTTCGTCTTTAGAAAAAACTAACACCATGAAAAAATTACCACTACTAATGATGTCTTTCCTGACCTTCGGGATGTTTGCGCAGGAATCAGTAACGATCACCCACAGCGCATATGATCAGTTAAAATCAAATGGATTGTTAGATCCTTCTGTTGACTATCGATTTTCTGATAATCACCTGATGCAAACGGTACATTATTCGGGTGGGACGGTGAAAAATGGTGTATGTAATTGCCTGGTTCCTTTGGACAGCACATTCTCATTGGCCATGTTGCCCAATGATGATGGTTCCTCAGGTACGATCAGTTTGCCATTTACGTTCGATTTTTATGGAAATCAATACGATTCTGTGATCATTAATAACAATGGTAATGTGTCGTTTCTTGCGCCCTATTACACATTTACTGCTAACCCTTTTCCAGATTCTACCTATAACATGATCGCTCCTTTCTGGGGTGACGTAGACACGCGTGGAACCTACACGATAGATAGTCTCGGTAATTACATCGGAGCAGGTGACGGTGGGAGTGTTTGGTACAAAATCACCCCTTCAGCCATGATCGTTTACTGGGATCATGTGGGGTATTTTAATGGGCATACAGATTTAGTATCAACATTTCAGTTAATTATTTCGAATGGTTCTGATTCACTTGTGCCTGCGGGTAACAACGTTTCCTTCTGTTACGGTGATATGCAATGGACTACAGGTGATGCTTCCATGGGAGTTGGTGGTTTTGGTGGAGCCCCTGCCACTGTTGGTGTAAACATCGGAAATGGGGTAGATTACTTCCAGGTTGGACAATTTGATGCAGCAGGTGTGGCTTTTGATGGTCCTTACGGAGCAACAGATCAGATCGATTTCTTGGATGGACAGGAAATTTATTTCAATGTAGCCGGTGCAGCAGCATCGAATACGCCGCCTGTCGTTGTGAGCAGTGCGATCTGTGATACGATCGATGTGTATACGGGTGATACCTTGATCAAATCACTTGCAGAACAGTTTGAATTCATGATTTCTGCCTATGCTCCGGAAGTAGGGCAGGGAATGAGTACGTCCATCACATGTAGCGCTCCTGCGGCACTAACTTATTCCATCGCAAATTCGAGTGCGGAATTCGAGCAATATACTTGTGTGTTTAATGCAAATAGTCTTACTCCGGGTATTTATGCGGTGAATGTTTCTGTCCAGGACTTTGGTATACCAGCTGCCTCCAGTTCAATTACACAGTATTTCCGGGTGAATTACGATGCGTCAATGGGATTGAACGAAAAAGAAATGAATGCTCGTATCTATCCGAACCCTACAGAGGAAAAATTATTTGTTGAAACAGATGGTTCTGTAAGCTACACGCTTTTCGATTTGAGTGGAAAGGCAATTCTGAATGGAGAAATGAGTGCCGGATCCATTTCGCTTTCATCCATTGAATCAGGGACCTATGTGTTGCACCTTGCAGATGAAGCAGGTAGGATAACACAACTTAAAGTGGTCAAGAACTAAAAGGTAAATATAGATTCTCAGAAAGGTGCGGCAACTTCGAAGCTGCACCTTTTTTTTGTACCCGGGTGCGTGAACTCGATCTGCTCCGCATGGAGATAAAGTCTGTCTGACTTCTGTCCGTAAAGATCGTCACCATATATCGGACAGTTCAAACCATCTTTATGTGCTGCGTGCAGCCGTAGCTGATGTGTGCGACCGGTTTCAGGAAAAAAATGAATGCGCGTCTGGTTAGCGTTTTCGCTGATCTTTTTCCAGTGAGTCAGTGCCGGTTTGCCGTGTTCAAAACAGATCACTTGCCTGGGTCTGTCGTCAAGGTCAACGCGCATGGGGAGATCAATCACGCCTTCTTTGTTTTGTACGATGCCATCTAATAAGGCAACATAACGTTTTTTGACCGTTCGTTGAATGAACTGCCGCTGCAGATGATGATAGGCTTTGAGCGTTTTGGCAATGATCATTAGTCCGGATGTGGACATATCCAGACGATGAACAATTAACGGACCTTCTGCTTCTGGATGTGATTGTTTGATACGTGTGTAAACAGAATCCGAAATTCTGCGTCCCGGTACGGAGAGGAACTCAGCAGGCTTGTTCACCAAAATGATTTCGTCGTCTTCGTAAATAAACGAAAGTTCTTTGTTGGCAGCAGGATTGTCGAGCATGGGATTTGGGTCAACATCCAACCCTTGTAACATATGTCCGAGAATAGGTTCGCATTTACCTCTGCATGCTGGATAAAAATGGCCATGAACGCGCACTTCAGACGGAGGAGGGGTGCCCCACCAGAATTCAGCAAGCGCAATAGGTTTTAATTGATGTTGAAAAGCGTATTGTAATAGTTTTGGCGCGGCGCATTCTCCTGCTCCGGAAGGCGTTCTTCCGTCCGTGGTTTGACTGAAGATCGAACGTAAACTTCTGGTTTCACCTTTCTGATTCAAGAACGAATAACTTTCGAATAGTTGTTCCTGTAGCTTAGCTGAACGGTTTTTTCGTTCCTCTTTTAATGCATTGATTCGATCTTCATGCAGGGCCAGTTTTTCTGTCATTTTAAAAACCTCGATGCGGAATTCTGCATGTAGTTCCTTTAGGTAATATTGTTCACGGATGGATTGCTTGCGCAATTCTTCCAGCTTCATTTCAAGTTCAGATCCATGAAATAACTGAATCAACTGTTCTCGCTCCGATTTTCGCGCAGCTTTGTTATCCTTGATTTCTGATTTTGAATTTGAGATTCGTGATGTGTAAGATGCCTCAATGTGTTGAATTTCCTCCTTCAGTTGAAGGTAATCAGTAGCTCCTTCCAGCGCTTCGATCGTGTTATTCAATTGGGTTAGATTGCGTTCCTCCATTCGGAAAAAACCATCCTCCTTCAGCATGTCAAAAACCGGAGGGACAAATCGATCGTGATGATTGCGATTAGCCAGTTTACCTGAAAAAGCAGCCAGGTAGCCCAATTCATTATCCGTATTCTGAACAATGAGTACGCCGAACATTTTTCCGATCACCAAACCCGTTTGGTTTTTGTCAAGTCCAAAATTGTGCTCGAATTCGTTCTGTTCCCTGAGGTATTCCTTGAGCTCCTCTGCAGCCATCAATCCCAATGGGTGAGGGTCGTAATAAAATGGAAAGGTGAATTTCTCCGGAAGTGAAATGCCTGAAATGGAAGATTTGAACTTAAGGAAGTGACTCGACATGATCTGTGGAATACAAAAGTAGAGATTTGTTAGGATTTATTCTTCTCCTTTTGTAGGCCAAAAGGAGCAAAATGACAGGATGAGGCTACTCGAATCAGCCTTCTCTCTTCTACACCAACGATTGCGCATTCCCCTTAGTCCAAAGTCTATAGTGGAGAAAATGATGAGGATAATGATAAAAACGCTAGCAGCATAAACCGGCCTTGGATTTTTCGGTTTTCAAACCGCACTGTGTTTCGTCGTTTTGGAGGAAGCCGAAGGATCACCGACAAAACAGAACCACAGAAGGAGCAGAAAAGGGTTCGGACAGAATTAAATTACTGTTTAGAAATATATAATGCCGAACCCAGAAGAAATCCAAAGCCTTGATTTTTTGTTACTTTTTGATCAAGCAAAAAGTAGAGACTAAAATGTAAATAGTAGTTTCAGAATTAATTCCAGAGCAGCAGTAACTGTCACCAGGGAAAAATATAGATATACAAAATCCTGGATAATTTGTAATTCTTGCGTCCGCAAATGAGAATCATAAAAATCACCCAGAATATGCTCCAGAAAACACTGATAGTGGGAAAAATGGCTACAATTAAAAAATAAGTTATGATCCCCTGTAAAGCAGCAAATCCGTAGGACAGATACATGGCGCCTAAAAAATAACCCGGCTCTCTGTCAAAGTGATACTGACACTCCTCGCATTGGTCGTTCATGACCGGTAATTCCATCAGGCTAATTTCCTGCTTAAAGACAAATCCCTTCTTGCAACGGGGACAACGTTCTTGAAAAAGGTTAACAAGAAAGGAACGTTTTTGATCGGATGCACACATTAATGGTGACTTTGATAATGATCAACGGCTTTTCGGACTGAACCATGTTCCTCCAACAATTTTTCTGCCTGATCGTAGGGAATTCCTGTCTCATCCATGATCATTTTGACACCACGATCAACCAGTTTGTTGTTGCTCAACTGCATGTCGACCATTTTGTTCCCTTTGACGCGTCCCAAACGTATCATGAGTGCTGTAGAAATCATGTTGAGCACTAATTTCTGCGCGGTACCAGATTTCATCCGTGTGCTTCCTGTTACGAATTCCGGTCCTACTTCCGGTGTCATCGGAAATTCTGCTAATTGCGACAATGGTGATCCGGGATTGCAGGAAATGCCCGCTGTCAAAACACCTGCTTTCTGGGCTTCCTTTAAGGAACCTAACACATATGGCGTAGTTCCCGAAGCAGCAATTCCAACTAATGTATCGTTTTCGTTAATGTTGTATTCAATCAGATCTTTCCAACCTTGATTTTCATCGTCTTCAGCAAACTCAACTGCTTTTCGAATTGCGGTGTCTCCTCCGGCAATGATCCCGATAACCAGTCCATGTGGCACGCCAAAGGTTGGCGGACATTCACTTGCATCAACAATTCCTAATCGTCCGCTGGTGCCCGCTCCAATGTAAAACAAACGACCGCCTTTCTGCATGCGTTCAAAACACGCATCGACAAAAGCCTCGATGGCCGGAAGTTCCTTCTCAATAGCTAACGGGACAGATTTGTCTTCATGATTGATGCTAACCAATAATTCACCCGTACTCATTTGTTCGAGGTGGTTGTACTTTGATGCTGATTCGGTAATTTTTTTCATATGATCAAACCAGGAAAGCACGCGATGATGTACCATTCAATTCAACTTCTACACGTTCCTTCAATGTGGTGGATAAACTCAAACCAACGTAGTCAGCTTTAATAGGATATCTTCGGTGTGTTCGGTCAACGAGTGCAACGGTTTTGATCGATTTGGTGGGACCTTCCAAGAATTTCATCAACGCATATTGCATGGTCTTACCTGAATTCAATACGTCATCTACCAGTATGATGTATGCATTTTTCAATTGTGACTCATCAATGGTCAGTTTAACACCGTCCTTCCAGGGTTCATCCTTGTTGATCAATATTTCAAACACCTTAACTTCCTGGCTGGAATGTGACGAAATGATCTTTTTCAGTTCTTCAGCAATCAGGATTCCATTGCCACATATACCACCGATAAAGAGCGTAGGTTCTTCAAAGCTATTTTCAAGGACTTCGTGCGCCAGTCTGGTTATTTTCCGGTCGATGTCGAGATGATCAAGGATGCTGTTCATATGCGTTGTTATTCGTTCAAAGATAGCTATTGTTCCATAAAGGGTAAAAGCGGATGGAACTTATTTATCGAGGAGGGTTTAAAGAAATGATGTCCATTTGGTATTTCTTTTACGCAATGTGGTATACCGATCTTTCGAGCAAACCTGTAGGCTTGTTTTGGGCGGATCACTTGATCGTATGTGCCCATAATAATCAAAAATGGAATCTTATGGTTTCTGATGGCATCGCCTATTTCCTGTTCATCGGGTTGAAGATTTCTGAAGGTTCTCCATGTTCTTGATGCCCTGACAAACTGTTCTTTGTTAGAGGAAAACCCATCCACAAACGCTTTTACCTTCGGGCGCATTAATTTCAATCGGTAGGCGAAAGAACTGTAACGTGCTATCCGGGTAGGATCTATTTCAAATTTCCTGAAGATCTTTCTTGCCCATTTTTGTCGTGAGGACCAATTGTAGAAACTGTAATTATCCATTCCATCCGGAGAAATCAGCGTTACGGTTTCCAGACGATCAGCGAAATAGGGGAGCAGGCACAATGAAAATCTGCCTCCTTGACTGAATGCGAACAAATGAAATCGAGCAACCTTTTCAGTATGTAGTAGCGTCTCGAACAATTCAATAAATTCAATGACACGTAACGGATCACGCTCAATCTCTTCAATCGGAAAAAGGGAGTTTCCATGATGAAAAAGATTCAGGGAGATCACACGTCTTCCTTCTCCCGCAACAAACTCAAAATCTGAAGCCGGTCGCCCATGACCATGCAGGCATATGATTGTTTTCTCCCCTTCTCCATAGCAATAGTATTCGAGTTGAAGGCGTCCTGAATGAAGGAGTTTGATTGTCGGCGACATGGTACAAAGATACTTTTCAAGTCAGAAAACAATTTGTTCTTAATGAGACTTTTTAGAGTGCTTTTTCTGATTTCGTGGATTATTTACTTTTATTGTTCAAAACATCCTTTAACTTGTCTGAACAGGCTAATTTGTTTTACTTAAATTTGCGCTCAATTTGTAGAATTAGATTCAAAATTGAACCCTTAAAGCGCAGAAAATGCCGAAAGACACCTCCATTAAATCCATCTTAATTATTGGCAGCGGTCCTATTGTGATCGGACAAGCATGTGAATTCGATTACTCGGGTTCTCAAGCATCTCGTTCTCTTCGTCAGGAGGGAATTGAAGTGACCTTGATCAACTCCAATCCGGCAACGATCATGACCGATAAAGTGGTTGCAGATAACATATATTTGGAGCCTCTTGAACCTGAAAGCATCGTTAAAATACTTCAAAACCATAAGATCGATGCAGTGTTGCCTACTATGGGAGGACAAACAGCACTCAACCTTTGCATCAAATGCGATGAAATGGGAATCTGGGAGGAGCACGGCGTTCGGATTATTGGTGTAGATATCAATGCCATTGAAATTACAGAAAACAGGGAAGCATTCCGCGATCTGATGGTCGAAATTGGAGTGCCAATGGCACCTCAAAAAACGGCTAAATCCTTTCTTGAAGGTAAAGAAATCGCACAGGAGTTTGGATTTCCGCTTTGTATTCGTCCTTCCTACACGCTGGGAGGTTCAGGTGCGTCTATTTTGTACGATCCGAAAGAATTTGATAATCTCTTGGAGCGTGGACTTCAATTGTCTCCAATTCATGAGGTAATGATTGACAAAGCGTTGATCGGTTGGAAAGAATATGAGCTTGAGTTGCTTCGTGATGCAAATGATAATGTGGTGATTATCTGTTCGATTGAGAATTTTGATCCGATGGGTATTCACACAGGGGATTCCATTACGGTAGCGCCTGCGATGACACTTTCCGATACGACCTTTCAGAAGATGCGCGACATGGCTATTCACATGATGCGTTCTATTGGGAATTTTGCGGGAGGATGTAACGTTCAGTTTGCCGTTTCACCGGATGAGAATGAAGACATCATTGCCATTGAGATCAATCCGCGTGTTTCACGTTCATCAGCGCTTGCTTCGAAAGCAACGGGTTATCCTATTGCAAAGATCGCATCAAAACTGGCCATTGGCTACCACCTCGATGAGTTGAGCAATCAAATTACAGGTACGACATCCGCTTTGTTCGAGCCGACTTTGGATTATGTAATCGTAAAGATTCCACGTTGGAATTTCAATAAATTCCCTGGAACCAATCGTCAGGTAGGTTTACAGATGAAATCTGTCGGAGAAGTAATGGGAATCGGTCGTTCGTTCCAGGAAGCGTTGCAGAAAGCATGTCAGTCACTGGAGATCAACCGAAATGGTTTAGGTGCAGATGGCCGCGAGTTGACGAATCAAAACGATATTCTTTACAGTTTAGAGCATCCGAGCTGGAATCGTTTGTTCCATATTTATGATGCAATTAAACTGGGCATTCCTTTTAAAACGATAGTTGAAAAAACAAAGATTGATATCTGGTTCTTGAAACAGATAGAGGATTTGATCAAACTGGAGCGCAAGATCGAAAAATATCATTTGGAGAATTTGCCAAAGGAATTACTTTTCGAAGCAAAACAAAAAGGATATGCGGATCGTCAGGTTGCACATTTGTTGCGTTGCCTGGAGTCTGAAGTCTATAAAAAACGAACTGAATTTGGGATTCAGCGCGTTTATAAACTGGTAGATACCTGTGCGGCAGAATTTGAGGCACAGACACCTTACTACTATTCTACGTTTGAATACGAAAATGAAAGTAAGGTCAGTGATAAGAAAAAGATCGTTGTGCTTGGCTCCGGACCAAACCGTATTGGTCAGGGAATCGAGTTCGACTACAGTTGTGTTCATGGTGTTTTAGCAGCGAAAGAATGTGGTTACGAGACCATCATGATCAACTGCAATCCTGAAACAGTGTCAACTGATTTCGATACAGCGGATAAACTCTATTTTGAACCGGTTTTCTGGGAGCACATTTATGATATCATCAAACACGAAAACCCGGTAGGAGTGATCGTTCAGTTGGGTGGTCAAACTGCTCTGAAACTGGCAGAAAAACTCGAACGCTACGGTATCAAGATCATCGGAACCAGCTTTGAAGCGCTGGATTTAGCTGAAGACAGAGGACGTTTCTCCAAAGTATTGGAACAAAACAATATTCCTTTCCCGAAATATGGTGTGGTTGAAAGTGCAGAGCAAGCATTGGAATTGGCCGATGTGCTTGGATTCCCGCTGCTCGTTCGTCCTTCGTATGTACTCGGTGGACAAAAAATGAAGATTGTCATCAACAAAGAGGAACTGGAACATCACGTCGTGGATATCATCAATGAGATGGGAAGTAATCAGATCTTACTCGATCATTTCCTTGGTGGAGCAATTGAAGCGGAGGCGGATGCGATCTGTGACGGAGAGCAAGTATACATTATTGGTATCATGCAGCACATTGAACCTGCCGGAATTCACTCCGGAGATTCTTATGCCGTTTTACCTCCTTACAATTTGGGTGATTTCGTCATGCAGCAGATCGAGGATATTACGAAAAAGATCGCAGTCGAATTGAAAACGGTTGGTTTGATCAATATCCAGTTTGCTATCAAAGACGATAAGGTCTATGTGATTGAAGCGAATCCGAGAGCTTCGCGCACCGTTCCGTTTATTGCCAAAGCATACGATGAACCGTATGTGAATTATGCAACCAAGGTGATGTTGGGAGAGAAGAAAGTGAAGGATTTTAATTTCAATCCACGAAAAGAAGGCTATGCGATCAAAATTCCGGTGTTCTCTTATGAGAAATTTCCGGATGTAAAAAAAGAACTTGGTCCGGAAATGAAGTCCACGGGTGAAGCGATTCGATTCATCAAAAACCTGAAAGATCCGTTCTTTACGAAGATCTACTCTGAACGAAACATGCACCTGTCCAAATAATGGTAGTAACGGCAAGCATAACGGGTCTGTTTAAGACCATTCTTATAATCCTGGGAGCCTTTGTGCTCCTTCGGTTTTTAGGGCAAGTGATGATGGCCAAACGAAATATGGAAGAGGAGCGTCGTTTAAATAGAAACAAGCGGACTTTTGATGAAGAACACGAAAGGAAGCTAAAGAATTTTGGAAAAATCTCGATCTTAAAAGGAAATAGCAGAAAATCGAAAGGTATGTCTGACGCTGAAGATGTAGAATACGAAGAAGTTAATTAAACCACTATTTAAAAATACTATGAAACAATTTTTTGAAAAGAACTGGCCTCATTTTGCTGTACTTGGAGCGTTTCTCGTTATCATGTTCGTTTATTTTTCACCTGAATACGACGGCTATCATCTGAAACAGCACGATATCGAGCAATATATCGGAATGTCCCAGGAAATTAAAACCTTCCGTGAACAAACCGGACAAGAACCACTTTGGACCAATTCCATGTTTGGAGGAATGCCTGCTGTACAGATTTCGACATTGTACACCATGAACATCTTCCAGACAGGCATGATCTGGTTTTTGAAAACCGTGGGTGTGCCTTCAGGGATCTTGTTGCTTCATTTACTTGGATTTTATATTCTCGCTTTGTGTTTGCGTATTCGTCCGCTAATCGGTTTTATCGGTGCGATTGCCTTCGCATTTGCAACCTATGAGATCGTTATTTTGCAAGCCGGACACAACTCCAAAGCGATCACTGTTGCGTTTATGGCTCCGGTTCTTGGCGCATTCATTATGGCCTATCGATCGAACTGGAAATGGGGAGCTATTCTTTCAGCGCTTTTCATGAGTTTCGAGATTGCCAGCAACCACCTTCAGGTAACGTATTACTTTGCCTTCATTTTGGTTGGATTAGGAATCTATGAATTATTCAGAGCCTTAAAAAGCAAACAGATCAAACAATTCGCGATTACTTCCGGAGCAGTTTTGGGGGCTTATATCCTCGCTGTTTTTATCAATTACGGGAATATCACACTCACAAACGATTATTCGAAATACACCATTCGTGGAGGAAATGATGTAACCATTCAGCCTGATGGTCAGGTGGCTACCAAAAATACGGAAGGACTTGATAAAGATTACATTACCAACTGGAGCTATGGCGTTGATGAATCATTCACACTGATTTCTCCTTACGTGAAAGGTTCGGCATCCGTTGGTATCAATGACACACCATTTAAGGAGTTGATCGAAAATTCGGACCGTTCCTCAAAGGATATCAATGCGATCTTGAATGCTCCTTATCCTGTTTACTGGGGAGAACAACCGATCACTTCCGGTCCGGTGTATGTGGGCGTAGTGATGCTCTTTTTAGTGGCATTGGGAATGATCTTCATAAAGGATGGTTCCAAATGGGTATATTTAGGTGTTTCGATTCTTGCACTCATGCTTTCCTGGGGTAAGAACATGATGGGACTGACGGATTTTTTCATAGAAAATATTCCCGGTTATAACAAATTCAGAACGGTGACCATCATACTTGTTTTGATCGAATTATGTGTGCCATTGATAGCTGTTCTGCTGTTACAACGACTTTATGAAGAGCGAGATCAGATCAAAGAACGGAAAAAGCAATTTCTGATCGTATCGGGGGTGTTTTTTATTTTCCTTTTTGGTGTAAAAGTGGCAGGATTGGGCGATAATTATACTTCTCGTTCAGAACTCGACAGGGTGGAGCAGATCCCGCAGCAGGTGATGGAACAGATCAGTCAGGTCGATCCGCAAGTTCTTGCTTCCAATTATGGGGTGAATGTCAATGATCCACAACAATTGAAACAGTTTGTAGATGCACAGGTAGAACAATCAACGGAGCAATATGAATTGATGAAAGGCGCACGAGCGGATATTTTCAATTCTTCGATGAACCGTTCACTTCTTTTTGCATTACTGGCGATCGTTTTGGTGGGATTAGCTTTCTACACAACGATTCCAACGCCCTATATTTTGGGAGGTTTGGGATTATTAGTTATGCTTGATCTGATACCGGTAGATCAGAATTACTTGAGTTCTGCTGAAGATGACAGAGGAAACCTTAAGTATTGGGTGGCCTCTCCAATGACGGAATATCCATTGGCCCCTGTTAAAGCCGATTTGCAGATCATGGAAATGGAAATCATGGATCCGAAGGTCAAAAAAGCGGTTGATCAAGGTGAAAAAGACGGTGCAAGAATAGCTGATGACCTTGAATACACTGGTGGTGACAAACGCCGAGTGATGGATGCATCACGTTTTGCAGCCTTGAACCTTGCTACCAATTACCGTGTTTTCGATCTGAATGGCGCATGGAACAGCACAAGAGCTTCCTATTTCCATAAATCCTTAGGTGGATATCATGGAGCAAAACTTCGCAATATTCAGAATTTGTTCGATTTTCAGATCGCAAGGATGAATAATAAAGTGATGGATATGTTGAATGTCAAGTACTTTATTCAGGAAGAATCGTTGAGACCAAACCCAACGGCCATGGGCAATGCATGGTTTGTTCGTTCGGTAAAAGTGAAAAACACGCCAAATGATGAGATCCGTGCGTTGGGAAGCACGTTCGACATGACCAACACGGGAGAGGGAACATTCCTGGTCAATTACAAGCCAACGAAACAAGTGGTTGCTTACGGTTCAGAGAAACTACAGTATTTACTGCCTGGGAAGGATACGATGGAAGTGCCATTGTCAAATGGCATGACGAAAGGAATTTCGGCATTGTGGGTTATGGATGCCAATGGGAAAACGAACCTTGTTCCGGCGAGTACGATGACTTCTGATTCACTTAATTCCTTCAAAAAGTTGATCGAGATTCGGGTAACAGATGAATTCAAACCTGCAGACGAAGCAATAATGCTTTCAACCGAAGCATCTAAATTGAAAAAACGTTCTTACTCAGGTGTGGGTACAATCCAAATGACTTCATACGCACCGAATAAAATCACTTATTCAGCTGATTGCAGGGGAGACCAGTTAGCAGTTTTCTCAGAAATCTATTATCCTCAAGGCTGGACAGCTAAAGTGGATGGTAAAGAAGTTCCGATCCTCAAGTTGGATTATTTACTTCGTGGACTGGAAATGCAAAATGGGAAACATACGATTGAGTTTTCTTTTGACCTTCCAAGATTCAGGAAATCCAATAATTACGCAATGATTGGCACCTTAGTGATTGTATTGCTTGTGGTGTTGGGATTCTGGAAATTCTCACCATTCAAGATGGAGGAAAACACCGAGAAGAAGGGCGAATGAAAATCCTTTTTGTAGGAAATGCGTGTGGTTTTTTAACGATACAGCTTGCCAGAAAATTACAAGAAGCTTATCCAGCACTAGAGGTTGATGTTTTTACGGATCAGGTTCCTGTTGCTCCTCATCCTTATGGAAAGGTTTATGCGTATAAGTCTGGAAAGGGGCTGTGGTCGCTCAATTACCTCAAATCTATATACCAGTACCTGCAGATGAGGAAAGTGTTGCGTCAGATTCCGTCGGAATATGATGCTATTCATGTTTTACTTGTGGTTCCTACATACCGATTGTTCTGGCGATCACTTTCAGCGAAAGGTAAGGTAAGTGTGCTCACTTTTTTCGGAAGTGAATACTACCGTTCGAATGTTCTTTACAGGATCTTCACCAAAGGAATGGCAAGGACAGCGAACCGGGTTACAGCCTCTAATGTGCAAACATTGTCTGATGTTTGTGACCATTATGATGTTCCAGTTTCGAAAAGACGTCTCTGTCGATTTGGTTTAACGATACTGGAGGAAATCGATCAGGTGACAGCTGCGGAAATTACAGAATTTGATCGCAAACATGAGATTGATTCTTCGACCAAGTGCATATCCGTAGGCTATAACGCTGCAACGATTCAGAATCATGAGCTCATCTTAGATCAAATTCATGTATGTCAGGATGAACTGCCACCTTTCGTACTTTTCTTCCAATTTCACGGGCATCGTCATGCTTATGTACAGCAAGTGATAGAAAAGGCAAATAGACTGGGGCTTCCATTTCGAATTATTGACGGCCTGAGTGATCGCGAATTGGCGGTATACAGGAAACGAATAGATGTATGTATACAATTGCAGAAGACTGATCAGTTCTCCGGAGCAATGCAGGAACATTTGTATGCAGGAAGTCGTGTGATAACAGGAAATTGGCTGCCTTACCAGGTTCTAGATGAAAAAGGCACAGATTATTGTAAAATTCAATCGATAGAGGAATTACATAAAGTGTTGCCTCATCAAATAGGAATGACCTCGAATTCGATCAATAAAGAAATCATTGCTTCTTTGTCCTCCTGGCAATTGACTATTTCCGGATGGTATGAGTTGTATGCTATTTCTTGATTAAATCCAGATATTCGGTCCAGTCACCCATGTCTGTCCAGGCTTTTTCACTTACTGGAAAAACACCTACTTTACCACCTGACTCTTTCACTTCCTCGATAAGATCTGTAATGTGATACATTCGGTCTGATGGTATACGATCAAGTAATTCCGGTTCCAAAATGTACATCCCACTATTGATGAGGAAATTCATTTCAGGTTTTTCCTTCAACTCAACTAACTGGCCCTGCTCACCTGAGATCACTGTGCCGTATGGGATGTGATAGCTTTTAACTGCCGCAACAAGAGTGATGTCGTTATTGCTTTCTCGATGGTATTTTAAGATTTCAGAATAGTCCTCTCTGATGATAATATCGCAATTATTGACAAAGAATGTGCGGTCGAGTTTGCCTTTAAGTAATGTTAGACTGCCTGCTGTGCCCAATGGTTGATCTTCCTTGAAATAATTGATCGAATAGGGTAGGTGCTGTTCCTCCAGATAATATTTAATAAGATCAGCTTTGTAATTCACTGAAAGATGAAATTCATTGCAACCGAATCTTGAAAAATGATCAAAAATTTCTTCGAGCATGGTTTTATCACCAATCGGAATAAGCGGTTTAGGTATGACATTCGTCAGGGGGCGCAAACGGGTACCTAATCCACCGGCCATTATAACTACCGGCAGATCGAACGGTTCCTTGATGGATTGCGTTTCCACAAAAAGATCTTCCCAGAATATCATTTCAGACACCTCGTTAGAATCATCGATCAACGGGTAGAATTCCATTCGGTACTCCGCCATAAGTGCACGGATATCTTCAATAGGATCGCCGGGTTTTCCTGTTTTGATATTCGTTCTCATGACATCTTGAACAGGAGAATTGAGATCTTTACCATTGATGATCGCCCGCTGAATATCACCGGCACTGAGTAAACCGATAAATTTATTTTCCTCTACAACGATCAATAATTTTCGATCCAATGCATCCATTTTTTTTAGGGCATCGATCAATTGAAGTGAGGCGGAGATATTTCTGTTTCTGAACATCAGCGTATTTTTTTTGCAGGATTTCCTACCCAGGTTCCTGGTTCATGAATGGATCGTATAACCACTGAACCTGCACCAATGATAACATCTGAAGCAATGGTGATTCCTTCTTTCAATACAGCACCGGCACCAATAAAGCAATTTTCACCAATCGTAACGCCTCCCAGCGTAATGGAACCGGGCGCTAAATGTGAAAACGCACCAATGTTACTGTCATGTTCAACTATAGCTCCAGAATTGACAATGCAACCTTCTTCTATGTGTGCTCCGGAATTAACAATCGCCCCTGGTGCAATCAGCGTACCTCGTGAAAGAGAAACTTCGGATGCAATGACAGCTGAACTATCCTGAATTGTGCAAAGTGTTAGATCATTCACGTCACAGAATGCATGAATTTTTCTCCGAATGGCATTGGAACCAATTGCGGCAAAGAAAAGATGCTCTTTGTATGAGGAAACAGCTTCATTCGTTTCTGTTCCAAGAAAAGGTAACGCAGCATCCTGAATTTCGTTCTGTTCGAAGTAACCGATAAGATTCAATCCTGAACTTTCAGCGCATGAACGAACCACTTTGGCATGACCGGAAAATCCGAAAAATAGTACGTTTTTCATTGCCTAACGCTGCTTGGAAGATTTACTAATCTGTCTGCAATATACTGTGTGTTGGTGAGATCAGCACAAAAATGGTCCTTTAAATAGCTCAGTTCATGTAAAGGATTCCATACAGGACGTGTCATCACACCATTGCTGTTTGTTTCCTGAAGAAAAAGATCTCGTTGCTCTAAATCAGGAAGTAAAATAGCATTCAACCAGAAATTGGCTCTTGTATGTTCTTCTTCCGTGAGGTGTTTCATGTTGGAATCTTCAAATAGGTTGCTGTAAAATAAAGCCGTTTCTCTTTTGTTCGCCAGAAAACCTTCCAGTTGTTCAAGTTGTGCGCAAGCCAGTGCTGCATTGATATTCGGACACCGGTAATTGTAACCCAGCATGTCGTGATCGTAAGCCCATGGATGTGGTTTTTTAGCTTGTGTGCTTAGATGCTTTGCCAACCTACCCAGTTCATCATCGTTCGTTACTAAGATGCCACCGCCGCCTGAAGTAATGGTTTTGTTGCCGTTAAAACTGAATATTCCCATCAACCCGAACGTCCCAGTGTGCTTGCCTTTGTAAAAAGTTCCTAAAGATTCGGCTGCATCTTCGATAAGAGGAATATGGTATTCAGCGCACAGAAGCTGAAGTTCATCAACATGTGCGGCAAATCCAAAGGTATGCATCGGTACAACAGCGGCTACTTTTTTTCCCGATGGCCGATGGATTGGAATGCCATTTTGTAATTCAACTTCTTCAAGTACAGCTTTGAGAGCGTTAGCAGATAAACTTAAATTCACTTTATCTATATCTACAAAGTAGGGAACAGCGCCGGTGTAAAGTATTGCATTGGTAGTGGCAACAAAACTCAGAGATTGTGTGATCACTAATTCGCCCGGCTTCACTCCAGCGAGAAGGAGCGCGAGATGAAGGGCTGCTGTTCCATTCACTACGGCTATGGCATGCGATGCACCGGTTAATTTCTTCATCATTTCTTCAAATCGGTCAACGAATGGTCCAACTGAAGAAACGTACGTTGAATCGATGCACTCATTCAGGTAGGCTTTTTCATTACCTCCGAAAAAAGGCTCATGTAATGGAATGAATGATCGGTCTTTGCCGTAAAACTCTTTGATGCTATTTATGTAGTGGCCGTAATTTGTCATTACATTTTGTTATCCAGGTATTTACCTTTCTCTTCATGCTCGAAGCCGGGTAAGGTACTCTCGAATAGTTCAACCAGTTCCTCTTTCTTCCAGGATTTCGATTTCAGCATGTACGCTATTGCTTTCGCGAATTCATCAAGTCGATGGTGATCTATTGCGCCAGATTCATTTTTTATGATGCCAAAATTCTTGAAACGTTTCAGATCCAATACCTCGTGAGCTGTATAGAATTCTTCAAAATCTTTTTCACCCGTGGTGTCACTTGCTGAAAAATAACATGGCCACATTCCGTCAGTAGGTTTGGAATTCGCGTAACTTCTGGCTTCTTCCTCAGAACTGCAGAACTGTGGTTTCAACCCCCGATGTTCTAAAAATCGAATGGCAATATCATCAAATTTGGTTAGCACGAAAGCAGGTCTTTCCTGAGGGAAAAAGATATCGCGATTCTGACCGAATAAACCTGCCATTAAACACAATTCACCAGACTCCTGCGGTGTGATGAAATACCGCTTGACATCGTTAGGAGCAACGATAGGTTGATTTTTTTCTATCCGATTCAAAAATCCACACAATAAAGAGCCATCTGAAAAAGCAACATTAGCAAAGCGAGCTGTGGAAACGTTGATCTTGTCACTGTATTTCCAAAGGAATTGTTCCATGATGTTCTTTGAAGCCCCCATCATATTCACAGGATTAGCTGCTTTATCCGTACTCACACTAAAATAGTGTTTTGCTCCTTGTGCAATGGCCTGCTGAACCGTTTTGATGGTGTTAAGAATGTTCACTTCAATCATCCGCATGAGCGTGTATGGATCTTTTTCGCTCCGAACGTGCTTCAAGGCAGATAGATTGAATACATAATCGTAAGGTCCGTTTTCGTGTATACATACATCAAAAGAGATAGCGCCTATATCAAGTGCAAATGTTTGAAAATCACCATCAATATAACCAAAGCTGCTTCTGATCTCTCTTACGAGTTCTACAAGGTTGTTTTCACTGATATCAACGACATGTAATTTCTTGGGATTTCGTTTGAATAGCTCCTTAACGACAGCCTTACCAATGGTTCCGGCGCCTCCCAGTACCAGGAAATTACTTCCCGAAACAATTTGTGATAATTCATATTGAAAGGTGGAAAGATCCTCCTTGAAGAGGTGGTCTGATCGTCCAATTATCTGAAGTATAGATTCGTCTGTCATACTTACTTCTTCTCCACAAATGCTTCGAAGTTGAGGACAACCACCTTAGGATCTGTGTTCGCCGTAACGGTCACTGTTTTTTTCTGCTCACCTAACTGACCTGGTTTCGGGTGGAAAACCACTTCTATGATGTCTGATTTTCCCGGAGCAATTGGTTTTTCCGGTTTTTTAGCTGTTGTACAACCGCAGCTAACATCGACCTTTTCTATGATCAATGGATTTTTCCCGCTGTTCGTTACCGAATAAGATACTTTATTTTCGGTATCTTCTTTTAATTTTCCAAAGTTGTAGTTGAGCTTGTCGAAAGCCATGGTGGTTAATGATTTTCTCATTTCCTGCTCCTCTTTCTCAATTTCTTTCAGGGCTTCTTTCAGATCTGCCTCAGAGTCTCCGTTAGCCGCAATAGTAGATTGCACTTCACCACCATCGGTTTTTTTTGTGTCGCTCTCGCAAGCTGCAAGAAGTGCAACAATTCCCAAACAAAGCATCATTCGATTCATAGTTCGCTCTTTAGAACAAAGTTAAACACAGAATTTTATTTTTTTCGATCGAGTTTTGTTTTTTCGTATTCTCCGTCACGGAGTGCTTTCAACGCGCGCTGCAAAATTTCGTTGGATTCATTGTAAACCTGGAAAAATTCATTGTATCCCCAAAGATCCTGAGCTAAAACAGCTTTCATTCGAAGTTTAAGCAATGATTCACTTGTTTTGTATTGCTCTTCATTGAATTTCAGTTCTTTGTCTTCTTTCGCTACATAGGCGAAAAAGTCGTCCATGAATTTTTGATCAACCTTGAAATTCTTATTGAAATCTTCGAAAGTTGGATATTTTGAAAAAATAGATTCACGGTTCTTGTCTACATATTCCAGTGAATACGAAGTGATGTGTCCACCCTGTACAAGATCACCAAAATAATCAGAGTTGCCCGAAGTGTCGATGGGTACAAAGATATCAGGCATGATACCACCACCACCGTAAACTGTCCTTTTCGTGATCTTGGTTTCAAATTTCAGAGAGTCTGGGAGTTTTATCGAATCAGCATGACTGAACTCACCATGTTTATAGCGCTCATTGAGGTCATCCTCATAGGCCTTTAGATCATCGTATGGCTTTTGAATGAAACGTCCGGTAGGAGTGAAGTACCGTGCGATGGTCAATCGGATCTGAGAACCGTCGGTTAGGTCGATAGGTCTCTGTACCAATCCTTTTCCAAACGTTCGTCGCCCGATGATCATACCGCGATCCCAGTCTTGAATGGCACCAGATAAGATCTCACTTGCTGAAGCAGAATATTCATCGGTTAACAATATGAGTGAGCCATCTTCCCAGAGACCTTTGCGACCTGCTTCGAGGTTATTTCTTGGTTGTGACCGACCTTCAGAGTAAACAATCAATTTATCGCCACTGAGGAATTCATCTGCCACTTTTTGCGCGGCGTCCAGCAAACCACCGCCATTACCTTGAATGTCAAAGATGAGATGTTTCATTCCTTTTGCCTTCAGCGCAGTGATCCCTTTTTGAACTTCCTCCACAGTACTTCGGGAAAAACTATTTAATTTAAGGTAACCAATCTCAGGTGTAAGCATGTAATACGAATCAACTGAATTGATGGGAATGTGATCTCTTGTGATGACGAAATCGAGTGATTTTTTTGCTTTTTTTCGGAGAATTTCAATTTTCACTTTGGTACCTAATTCTCCCATTAATTTTTCGCGCACCTGATTGTTTTTTAACCCCACTCCGGCCACATTTTCATTTTCGATACGGATGATTTTATCACCTGGAAGGATGCCCAATTTTTCGGATGGCCCGCCTGGAATAGTTGCCACAACCATTAATGTGTCCTTGAGAATTTGAAAACGTACGCCGATACCTACAAAACTTCCATTGATCGAAGAATTAGCTTCGTCGACTTCTTCTTTCGAAATAAAGGTGGAGTGTGGGTCCAGCTTCTCCAGCATGGCAACGATAGCCGCATCGGTAAGTTCTTTGTCGTTTACAGGGTCTACGTACATGCGATTGATGTAAGTTAAAACCTCATCGAATTTCTGCGTTGTAGCAACTTTTTGTGGGTCTACTTGTGCACATATGGTAAGGCTTGCCGCTGAAAGTAAAACAAGCGAAAATAATCGGATCATTCTAAATGTTTAAGTTTCTAAAGGTAGTGAAATAACGATGTGATGTTTCAAAGAGTAACACACATCATCAAAAAAAACGTTAAACTAAAACTGGTGAGTTCATTATATTTGTTCAACCGTGATGACTCGATATCTTTTCATAGTTAGTTTGCTTTTTTGCGCAATTCAGGCTTCAGCTCAAGTTCCTGCATTTGATAAATTAGAGTTATTGTATGGTCAGGGTCACTATAAAATGGTTTACCGTCGTGCAAATCGACTGTTGGATGTGCCCGATTATGATTATTCGCATTTACCTGAATTTTACAAAGCACTATCCGGATTTCATTTGAGTCAGGACGAGCATTGGTTGATACGTCATCCCGATGCGTTAAAAGAATCTGCAGACCTTCTTAAATCGATCATGCGCAGTTCAGATGGTGCAAAGGTGTTTGAAGCTCATATTGTTGAAGTCTCCTTTCTGAAGAAAGACATCTATTCTTGGGCGGAAGATTTGAAACGACGCGGTAAGAAGGAGGAGTTTGAGAGACTGTATAAAGTCATTGATGGCCTTTTTGATGATATCCCGGACCTTGACCTTGTTCCAGAACCTGTGGAAAAGGATACCTCGGACTCGCCAGATGATGCATTCATCAACGCTTTTGGTAAGGAACGCGATGAACTTGTTTCATTTGCAAAAAAGCAGATCGGTGTTCCCTATTTATGGGCGGGAAATGACCCGTCCGGGTTTGATTGTAGTGGGTTTACTTCATATGTCATGAAACAAGGAGGAAAGGATCTGCCTCGCCGTGCTGTTGATCAGTACGAGGAATCAAGAAAGATCAAACAGCGAATTGCTCAAAAAGGAGATCTTGTGTTTTTTGACGGAGGATCAGGAATTTCTCATGTGGGAATGCTGGTTTCCGAACGTGGAAAACCATTAGTTATGATCCACGCGAGTTCATCAAGTGGCGTGATAATTACGGAGATTGAGCAGAGTGATTATTGGCTTAAGCGCTTAAAGGGCTTCGGTACCTTTGTTTATTAAACTATTCTTTAACAACATGGTAGCCAATGTTCTTATCTTCGTGGATCAGTTTACAATAGTAGGTGCCTGCCACTAACTCACCGAGATCAATTGTCGATGAAGAAAATTCTGAGGTATTCCAATCTGATTCATGGACGATCTTACCAGTTAGATCGCAGATCATCAATCTGACATTACCTTTTAACTCACCAGGCGCTACAATAGTTAAATGTTGATGAAAGGGATTTGGAAAGGCAATACCGCTTATTGAATTCCCCAATTGAATGGTGACAGGGTCATAAATTCTCGATTTTCCGTCCAAATCGACTTGTGCGAGACGATAGTACGAAATGCCGTTCAATGGATGTTCATCGGTAAAGGAATACGACAGAGGTGTTGTAGCATTACCGGCACCTTGAATCGTTCCTAAAAGTTCATAGGTTACCCCATCGGACGAACGCTCAATCCCAAAGTAGTCAGAATTATGTTCAGAAGCTGTTTCCCATGTGCATTCTACAGTGCGTTCATCATGACTAGCTGCTTGAAATTCGATCAATTCGACAGGGAGTACAGAGTTTACCATGGCAAGTGTGAATGGACTAAATGATGTTACAGCAGCTGATGAAACGACTGTTCCGGCTGCAAGCGTACCTGTAGTGCCACCATTGCCATGATTTTGCCAGGTTGTTCCGTCCCATCTCGCAACGCGAAAAGCCGACATGGCAGTTGCAGAACAAGATCTTGAGGAAGAATTTGAGAGTGTAACACTTACGTTTGATGTACCAAAGGTTCGGTTTAGAATCCAGTATTCACAGGAAGAAACGATGTCTAATGTCGAAACTTTGGAGGAAGTGGAGTAGGATGCAGCATTTGGATTTACGGCAAAGTATTGTGCGGTAAAATGATGGGTGGTTGTAGTAGGCGCGCTGATAGAAACTGGCGCATAATATACGGCATCGCCTATTGGGAACGTAAAGGCGTCATTTCCGATTTTGCGTACCTGACCGTCCACAAAACTGCTGTTGGACATAGACGTGGCTAATGAGTTGTCGTTGAAAATCAGAAGATTTGGAGAAGGAATATTCAGGATTCCTTGTTGGAAATCCATATCCAAAACAACGGTTATTGTTGGAACATTTTGGGTCACTCCGCCTGAAGTGTTGAGCATTCTGGCTTTTCGCCAAATAGGGCTCGTATTTCCAGCGATGCTTTGAGTACTCGAGCCATCTAAAATCAAACGCCCACCATTGGAACCGAAGGTAATGATCGAAGTATTGGTGGTAATGTTACCTGAAAAAGTACAATCTGCTGTGTAAACAGGACGAAGAACTCCTGTCCCTGTTTGAGTAAAAATTACGTTTGCATTAAAATCATCCCCTTGAACATTGGCTAGATACCATAAGCCATTATTTGTTAATGTAAATGTTGTATTGCCATTGAAAATGTTGCCTCCAAATGAACTTGCTCCAGCAGTTCCATTACTTTGGAAGTTATTTACACCATTAAACGTGCTTCCTCTTAATCCTATATTGGGCATGGTAAACGAAACATTACCATTGAACACACAAGGAAAGGCAGCCGTGAAGGTAGTTGCCGTATTGGATGTTCCGTAGCCTACATATAGTGTTGAATTTGATGCTGCTGAACTTAAAAGTGTTGAGGTAGTAGAATTTGTTTGTGTAATATTCGATAGGTAAATATTGGTCGCGCCTGAAATAACACCAGAAGTTAATTGTCCGGAAGCGGAAATGGAAACGGACCCATTTAAATCCCTGGCACCAATGTATATATCTCCGATTGATGATGCGATGGAGTTGAGTTGAAAAGTGTTTTGTATACTAATGACTGATGTATTTCCTGTTCCGGCACCACCAACGTAAATATTTCCTGTTAGGCCCACATTTAAAACTGTTGGACCATAAAACGTATGTGAATTATTCCCTGTGGTTTGTGCTACGCCAAAATAAAATGAACTCGCAGAATAACTATTTATTGTTGTTGTCCCATAATAGGCGTTACCGGTACTGTTTCTTCCAAGCTGGTATGTATTATTGGTCGTGTTGGAATTGGCATTGATCGTAAGATTGGCATAGAAAATATCGCCTGTCGCGCCAGCTCCGGTGCCAAATATCCAATCTCCGCTACTTGTTGCTTGCGTGAAAGTGACATCACTGTAAAAGCGGTTACCACCAAGTGAATTATCTGTAGTAATACTTGATTTAGAAAAGTTGCCAAGTCCGTAAAGCGTGAGTCCGTTGTATTGAGATCTGCCCGTGTTGAGCGTTAAGGGAATATTTTGTGCAGCATTTCCGATGTTGACTGTAGTGAAAACAATAATCATCAAATCACCTGTACCATCAGAAATATCGATCGATGAACCTGGAATCGAACTAATCACAGTGCAATTTGAAAAGGAAGAGGTTACACTGGTTGATCCATTATTTGTGACGGTTAAATTTTTACCTGATAAATCGATCGTTCCTGCTGTAATGTCAATCTCACTGGTGACATTCAAATGCGTGTTTACAGTGATTCCCGGTGTCAGTCCTGATGTATTGGCAATTCTCATTATGTAGAATGTTTCACCTGCTGATGGTCCTGAAATCGTCTGGCTGCCGGTTCCATTAAAGAGAACAATCGAAGTTCCTTCTATAAACGGGTCAGCTGCACTGCTTGAATTGGTCCAGTTACCTGATATATTGATGGTGGTATTTGCACCTGAGGCATCGAGAACTGCGGAACCATTAAAAGTTAGATTTCCGGAAATCGTCATGGTGATTGAATTCATCTTGGAGATTCCATCGTTAAGCAAACTTACATTGCCGGTTAAATTCAAAAGTCCAATAGCGGCACCATTTCCTAACGTGCACGAAGGGCTCATCGTAAGCACACCCGTAACAGTTAATGTTTCAGCAATATCAAATTGCAGTCGGGAGGAGGTGTTCATCGTCAGTCCTGCGTTGAAATTCTTATTACCAACTGCTGAATTCGTTAAGGTAATGTTCCCATTGTTTGTGACCAGTCCTGAAACAGTGATACTGATTCCCTGGATTTCAAGAGATGCGCCGGTGGATACTGAAAGATTCCCGTTGACAGACAGTATTTTCGAAACTGAACCTGTAGCTGCCGAAAGTTTGGCAACTCCATTGGAAATAAAATTTCCAGTGCAGGTTAAGGTTCGCGTAGCCGTCGGGAAATCGATGCTCCCAGCTGTTGTAATGTTTGCAACGCTACGAGATAGATTAACGCTGAGTATGTCACCGGCAAGAATAATAACATTATCTGTTGCAACCGGAACAATACCTCCTGCCCATGATGTGGTTGCCGTCCAATTACCACCACCTGTACCGTTAGACGTGATGGTTGCAGAAAATGAACGTTGATGTACAGATATGATGAATAGAAAAAACGCAGTAAAAGCGACACGCTTTGCAGAGCTCATCGAGAGTGGGTTTCATGAATTAGCGCTGCAATTTAGTGATTTATTAAAATTCAAAATCAACTAAACTAAAACGGTATAGTGATTCATGATAATTTAACAGATTAAAATGTATTTGTTAAATTATTTCTTTGCTCTAACGATTGTTATGGTAATAAGTAGTGTAGTAAGAATCAAAAAGCCAGATGTCAAAACATCATAAATCAGACTATTATTTAACTTAAAGACGATTGAATATTCAAATAACATTGCAGTTGCAATTGTAAAGTAAAAAACGATTTTGTCAATTTTTTTTAATCTCTCCTTAACGAATTGCAGTATGAAAACCATCGGAAATAAAAATACGATTCCGAAACTGATATTCCATAGATAGCGAAGCAATGTAGGGTAAAATGTGAAAGAAAGGAGCAAGAAGAAATTGATTAATGCGATGAAAAAGAGTGTTTTGTAAACCAAAGGTTCTAAGCGGTTTCTGAATGTCGAAACGGCTAAAAAGGAAGAGAATGAAAGTAGTGACATGGTTCCCAAAAGGGCATAGGGGTAGATGTTATCAAGTACGATCAGTTCGATCAAACAGAAAATGATCAGTCCGACAGAAACAGTCAAAAGGATACTGTTTATTCTAGCGATTGAAAGTTTCATATCCTGTGCTGTCTTCGACTTTTTTCAGTCATGCAAACCAGATTCCATAACGCTCTTGCTCCGACATTTGCGTCCCAGTCTCCCGAGTCACCAGGTGCTACTTCATTCAGGTCAAATCCAATGATCTTTTTACCTGAATGTACCAGTTCGAAAAGTAAGTAGGAAATTTCTTCGAGTCTATAACCACCGGCAACAGGCGTTCCGGTATTTGGACAAAGTTCCGGTAACAAACCATCGATGTCAAAAGAAACATAAACTTCCTGAGGAAGTTCAGAAATGATCTCTTTAACCTGTTCTGCCCAGGTTTTACCTGCGAACTGTTCGTCTTTCAATTCCCAGTCAAAAAATGTTCGAACTCTTCCTCTGTTTTGTTCAATCAACTCAACCTCCGAAGAAGCGATATCACGAATGCCCACCTGGACCAGTTTTGTCACATTTGAACAACGTTCAAGGACATTAAACATGATGCTTGCATGTGATTGTTCGAAGTCCTCATAGGCATTGCGAAGATCTGCATGTGCGTCGATTTGGAGGATTCCAAAAGGTCTATTTCTGTCATTCAAGGCTTCGATAAGTCCCAGAGGAGTAGAATGTTCACCTCCTAAAATGGCAACGATCTTTCCTTGATCAAGCAATTCCTTTGCCCGCTCTTTCAGATGATTTCGTAACGCGTGTTGCGCATCAGAAATTTCTTGAACAACTTCCTGAAAATAGGTATTGTCTTTGAGTTGACCGCCATCTTCCAGGAAGGAGATGTAATCCACTGCTTTGGCACAAAGATGATCATTGAGTTCAAGCCAATCTTCAGAAACAGGCGTCATAAATACGTTCGTTTCAAACGCATTGTCCAGTTTGGGATGGTAAAAATCCAGTTGGGTTGAGGCTTCGAGAATGACCTGAGGTCCACGTGATGCTCCTTTGCCATAAGAAGCCGTAGCGTCCCAGGGTACAGGTATAATGACTATGTCAGCGTCATTTTCCCGAATTGGGAATCCGAAAATGTTTCCATTTGCAATGCCGACACCGTTCGGATCAAAAGTCATCGTTTCTACTTATATAGTCGCTTCCGCTTTTTTAGAAAGCAAGGATTTAACAAAGTTCGGCGTAGCAAAACTTCCTTTGTGCACATCACTGTTATAGTAACGTAATCCCTTCGATTCGACAAAAGCGTCAATGGTTGATTCGTTTGTTACATTTTTAGGATGCAAAGAATCTTTCAATCCATACTGGAAACTCCACATGCCTGTAGGGTAGGTAGGCACGAAGAACAAAGATACAGGTGCGTTTGTCGATCCAAAAATATCCTGTAGGGTATGATTCAATTCAGAAAAGGCTTTTTCGTTGAATTTTGGAGACTCACCCTGTGCAACAAGGATACCTCCTTTTTTCAGTGCATTGTAACAGTTGGTGTAGAAATCAACGGAAAATAGTCCTTCTGCCGGACCCACAGGGTCAGAACCATCCACAATGATGATGTCGTAGGATTCAGCAGCAGCGGATTTGATAAATGCAATTCCGTCATCTACGATAAGATTCAATTTCGGGTGATCAAAAGCTGCAGCAATCTGAGGAAGATGTTCTTTACATGCGTTGATCACTTCACCATCGATCTCAACCATGGTAACTTTCTCAATTCCTTCGTGACGAAGAATTTCTCGAACAGTCCCACCATCACCTCCACCAATAACAAGAACATTTTTCGGTGAACCATGTGTGAAAATGGCTGGATGTGAGATCATCTCGTGGTAATGAAATTCGTCTTTGATTGTCGTCATCACCATATCATCCAAAGCAAGCATTTTGCCGTATTTATAAGATTCTAGAATACGAACACGCTGAAAAGGAGATTGTACATCGTAAAAAACTTCTCCCGTAAATCTGAGAGACAGTGCTTGATGTTCGTCTTTGTCTGTAAACCAAACGTTTCGTGTAAAGAATTCCGGATTTCTCCATTCGCTGGCCTTTTGACGCATTGTTGTCATATCGAAATCATTGCGGGTCAACAGGTTTACTGAACCACGTTTCATTTCGATCGCCGAATAACTTTGAGACTTGAAAAACTCTTTCAAGTGATCAAAAGAAATCCATGCATCCATTTCTCCACAGGTAAAGAGATCAACTGCCGCATAGCCGTATTCCGGCCAAGTGTGAATGGCCAGGTGACTCTCCTGAATGACCACGACTCCGGAAACACCCCAAGGTGAAAAATGATGAAATGTCGAATTGATGACGGTAGCACCTGCTTTTTGTGCAGCGGCAACCATGTCGCGTTCGATCTGTGCAACATCATTCATGATGTGCGGATCACAATTCATAAATTCTACAAGGATGTGATTACCAAGGGCAGTGCTCATTCTAAAAGTTTAAATAAATTTCGGCTGCAAAGTTAAGTATTCTAGGATTAATAGAAGGTAAATGGTAGGTTATCATTTTTAGAGACGATTTAAGTCCTTACTTGGGAAAAAACGATTCAAAATGGGAAATTAATGTCATGAAAAACTACATAACTAACATATTGATAAGCATTTACAAAAATGGCATGTTTTTAACAAGCGCAAAATCGATTATCGTAGAGTGGTTTCATGAATAATCCGGTTAGGTATTAAAAAAGGGAAGAGCGATCTTCCCTTTTTTATTTTCGAACAAATCCGCTATTCCTCGGTTGCCAAAACGGGCTTTCTAAAAATGATCTTGCCATCAAAAACATCCAAAACGACTTTTTTACTTCTGTCTATAGTTCCTCCAAGCAGTGCTTTTGAAAGCTCATTGAGTACTTGCTTTTGAATTACTCGCTTTACCGGTCTCGCTCCGAAGAATGGGTCATAGCCGGATTCGGTGATCCAGTTGAAAGCGTCGTCTGTGATAAAAAGATCGATCTCTTTTTCTGCTAATTGATCTTTCAGCTTGTCCAATTGGATTTGAACAATCTGCCTTACGTTCTCTTTTGACAGCGGAAGGAACATAATGGTTTCGTCTATTCTGTTGAGGAATTCAGGTCGGATCATTTGTTTTAGTAATTCAAGAACTTCAAACTTGGCTTTATCGGCAGCCTCCTCGTAATCTCCGCTTTTTATGTTTTCAAAACGATCGTGAATTAATTGCGAACCCAAGTTGGAAGTCATGATAATGATGGTGTTCTTGAAATTAACTAATCGACCTTTATTGTCGGTCAATCGGCCATCATCAAGCACTTGCAACAACACATTGAATACGTCGGGGTGCGCTTTTTCGATTTCGTCAAGCAATACGATCGAGTAGGGCTTACGGCGGACTGCTTCGGTCAATTGTCCTCCTTCTTCATAACCAACGTATCCCGGAGGAGCTCCTACAAGTCGGGAAACCGTGTGTTTTTCCTGAAATTCACTCATGTCGATACGCGTCATCGCATTTTCATCATTGAACAGGAATTCAGCTAAAGCTTTGGCAAGTTCTGTCTTTCCAACGCCGGTAGTTCCCAGAAATATGAACGATCCAATCGGTTTCTTTGCATCCTGAAGTCCTGCGCGGGAACGTCTTACGGCATCGGATATAGCTGTGATTGCTTCTTCCTGTCCGACCACTCGTTTGCGAAGTTCGTCCTCCAGTCTTAAAAGTTTCGAAACTTCACTTTCGATCATTTTACTCACAGGAATTCCTGTCCATTTCGAAACGACCTCTGCAATTTCTTCCGTGTCTACTTCTTCCTTGATCATTTTTGATTTTGACTGGATTTCAGATAATTGTTGTTTCAAAAGATCTAACTTCTCTTCGGTTTCTTTAATCCTTCCGTACCTGATTTCAGCAACTTTACCATAATCTCCCGTTCTTTCAGCTTGGTCTGCTTCCAGTTTCAATTGCTCGATGGCTTCTTTCGAACGTTGAATGGCATCAACGACATCCCTTTCGGATTGCCATTTGGCACGAAATGCATCTTTTTGTTCGGTAAGGTTGGCCAATTCGCGTTCGATTGATTCGAGTTTCTTCGAGTCATTTTCTCGTTTAATAGCCTCTTTTTCAATTTCAAATTGCATGATTTTACGTTCAATCTCATCGAGTTCTTCTGGTTTTGAATTGATCTCCATGCGCAACTTAGATGCTGCCTCATCAATCAGGTCAATGGCTTTGTCTGGCAGGTGTCGTTCTGTGATGTAGCGTTGCGATAATTCTACAGCGGCAATAATCGCGGCATCTTTAATAAGTACCTTGTGGTGGTTCTCATATTTCTCTTTGATACCTCTTAAAATAGATATGGCATCTTCCGTAGTTGGTTCATCAACCATGCCTGTCTGAAAACGGCGAACTAGGGCTTTATCTTTTTCGAAATACTTTTGGTATTCGTTTAAAGTTGTTGCTCCAACGGCTCTTAATTCACCGCGAGCAAGGGCAGGTTTTAAAATATTCGCGGCATCCATTGCGCCTTCACCGCCCCCGGCACCAACCAGCGTATGTATTTCATCAATGAACAGAATGATTTCGCCCTCCGCATTAATCACTTCTTTTACGACTGACTTAAGGCGTTCTTCGAACTCTCCTTTATATTTCGCTCCAGCCACCAAGGCGCCCATATCCAGTGAGTAAACAACTTTACTTTTTAAGTTTTCGGGAACATCTCCGTCGATGATTCGATGAGCAAGTCCTTCAGCGATTGCTGTTTTTCCAACACCGGGTTCTCCGATTAATATTGGATTGTTTTTCGTTCTTCTTGTCAAGATCTGTAAAACCCGCCTAATTTCATCGTCTCTCCCAATGACCGGATCCAATTTTCCTGATTTAGCCAGCTCATTTAAATTTTTCGCATACTTCTCCAAAGACTGATAAGTACCTTCCTGGCTGTTTGAAGTAACTTTTTCTCCTTTTCTTAAATCCATGATGGCGGCTTTTAAATTTGACTTGGTTATTTTATTGTCCTTTAACAAACTTCCTATGCTATCCGTTGCGTCAAGTAAAGCGTAAAGAATTAACTCAACTGAAATAAATTCATCCCCGAAATGTTTCAATTCATTTTGTGCATTCAATAGCACTTTGTTGGTGTTATTGGAAAGGTAAATTTGCCCGCCTTCAACTTTAGGGTAAGAGAGTAATATCCTGTCTAAGGCGCTTTCCAGCAAAGGTTGATTGACGTTGAGTTTTTTGAGTAGATAAGGGACGACCTCCTGGTCAGTTGTCAAAAGTGCTTTCAGTAAATGGCCTGTTTCAATCGTTTGATTAGTGGCATTTTGAGCAAGATCCTGAGCGTGTTGGAGAACTTCCTGTGATTTGATGGTGAATTTTTGAATGTCCATGTTTAGTGTAATTTTCTGGATTTTCCGGTTTTCAAATCACGCACCAATTGAGTTTTAAATCATTGAAAATGGATTAATGGCAGAAAAAACTCAGGCTCAACTGACGGAATGACATAAAATCGTCCAATTTTAATAAATGAACATGAAAAAATGACTTATGAACAGGTGTTGTAACAATTGTTGAAAACTGCCGTATGATCAGTTAAAATCGACGGTTATGAAGCGAACATTGCTATTTTCTTCGTGTTTGGCTTTTTTTCAGGTTGCAGCCGCTGAAAACCTGGAAAGTCAAATCAGTCGTAAAGCATATCTTGAGCAATGGCGTCAAACCGCAGTTACGCAGCAAAGAGATTATGCTATTCCTGCAAGTATTACCATGGCCCAAGCGATTCTTGAATCGGGCAGTGGAAATTCAGAACTTGCGAAAAAAGCAAATAATCATTTCGGAATTAAATGTCATGATTGGAAGGGGGCGACCATCTATATGGATGACGACGCCAAAGGAGAGTGTTTCAGAGTATACAATTCTGCTGAAGAATCTTTCAAAGATCATTCGGTGTTTTTGACATCCAAAAGCAGGTATGCGGCTTTATTTCAGCTGCCAATTAATGATTACCATTCCTGGGCTAAAGGGTTGAAAGAAGCTGGTTATGCAACAAATCCGCAATATGCTGATCTATTGATTGCTACTATTGATGAGTTAAAGTTATATGAGTTAGATGGTTCAACAGTTACGGAGCTGAAACCGCAATCGATTGCCTCTTCTTCAGTCTTATTTTCACCGCACAAAGTTTCTGTTCATGAGAATAAAGTGAAGTATGTTGTAGCAAGAAAAGGCGATACATATGTGCGCATTGCGAAAGAGTTCGACATGGGATTGTGGCAGCTCTATCGCTACAATGATCGTGATCCAAAGAAAGATTGTTTGTTGGAAGGTGATATCATCTATTTGCAACCTAAAAGAAAAAGGTCAAAAATTCATGAAACCTATACGGTAAAGGCGGGTACTACACTCATTCAGATTTCACAGAAAGAAGCAGTTTCACTTAAATCATTACTTAAGTTAAATAAAGATATTACTTCTGAATTTCAAATTATAAAGTCAGGCAGTAAGGTTACCCTCCATTAATCGGTTCATCCACCTGCGCTAAACAGGTAATGTGAGGTTTTTTTAGTTTGTTGTTGTTTGTTGGAAAAGTCTCGGTTCACCGGGACTTTTCTGTTATTCCTAACAGCTCAATTTAGTAATCCAGATGTTTGATGCGTTTGCTATTTTACCATTAACTAAACCGATTTAATACTTCAGTCAACAAACAGCAAATTGCGTTCTATTATTTAAAACTTAATTCGTAAATTTCAAACTCATTAACTGCTTATGAAACCTTCAACTGAATTATTTAAACTCATTAGTTCGTTAAGCAAATCGGAGAAGCGATTCTTTAAACTGTCTTCGGCTTTGCAATTCGGTGATAAGAATTACCTTAAGATCTTTGATTTTATCGAAACACAAGATGAGTACGATGAAGAAGCCTTGAAAGAAACTTTCAAAGATGAGACATTTATAAAGCACCTTCCTTCCGAGAAGAATCACCTTTATAAATTAATTCTCAAAAGTCTTCGTTCGTATTACAGCGAACAATCGGTGAGTAGTTTACTGAAGCAAGAGATAAAAAACGTTGAGATTCTTTATAATAAAGCTTTATACAAAGAATGTGAGAAGTTCGTTTCTCGGGCGAAGAAATTGGCTAAAGACCATGAAAAGTTTTATTACTGGTATGAATTGTTATCCTGGGAAAAGAAGTTGCTCGAAGAAGCCTATGAATCAGGTGAATTCAATCGTGATCTGGATGAATTGATCGAGGAAGAAGAGATGGTGATTGCCAAATTGCGCAATCTTGCGGAGTATCAGGTTATTTATTCCAAAATCAATCTGATCTTTAGAAGTGGTGGGTTTACACGCACGGATGAGGAGCGAAAAGTCGTTGAAGGTATTGCTGATTATCACTTGATCAAAGGAAAGAATACAGCCATTTCAACGAGAGCAGCATCCATTTGTTATTATATCAAAGGCTTGTGTGCCGCGACTAATAGAAATTATCAGGACAGTTTTCAGTTTTTTAATAAAACGAGGGAGATCCTGGATCGAAATCCTGAAATCAAAGCGGACTCCGGACAACGCTACGTTATGACTTTTGCTCACTTACTTCGCTGTTATATCGATAGTGGTGATTTTGTGAAGGCAGAGGCGTTGATCGAAGACATGCGCGCGTTGGATGGTAAAAAAGGATTCGATTCCATGGATATCAAAGTCCGAATTTTTACCAGCACGTACAATCTTGAACTCATGCTTCTGCATGCCAAAGGCGAATTTGAAAAGTGTCTGACCATCATTCCTGTCATTGAAAAGGCGGAAGAAGAATATGGTGAGAAAATCAGTAAGGAGCAGGAGATTCTGTTGATCTATCACAAAGCGTATAGTTATTTTGGTTGTGGTCAATACAAAAAGGCGCTTTCATACATCAACAAGGTGCTAAACGACAATGAGCAGAATTTGAGACAGGATATTTACAGTTTTTCTCGTTTGTTTAATCTTGTGTTACATTTAGAATTGGAAAACTATGATTTTCTGGAATATAGCATCAAATCAACGAACCGTTACTTGAATAAGCAAGATCGAAATTTTGAAGTGGAAAACGTTTGTATCAGACAGATTCGAAAACTCTCAAGAGGGGTCCAGTCTTCCGAAAGAATCGTTATTCTGGAGCAGCTGAAGGATGAATTAGAAGAATTGTTGAAAGATGAAAATGAAAGAGTCGTACTGGAATATTTTAATATTACGGCTTGGGTGAATAGTAAGATCTATCGCGTTTCCTTTTCTGAAGCAGTTAAACGTTCCGAGTCCGTTTACGGATAAAAGCATTGATTATTCCTTTTTCTAGTTGATGTAAGGTCTCGTTCCATCAGCGGAAATTAGTAGCTTTGCGACTTCAAAATTTCCATTTTCATGGCACAGAAATACGCAACGCGACAAGAAGATTATTCAAAATGGTATAACGAACTGGTCTACAGGGCAGATCTTGCTGAACATTCCGATGTAAGAGGTTGTATGGTTATCAAGCCTTATGGCTATGCGATCTGGGAGAAAATGAAAGATATTCTGGATGCTAAATTCAAGGAAACGGGTCATTCTAATGCCTACTTTCCTCTTTTTATACCAAAATCATATTTATCGAAAGAAGCAAGTCACGTCGATGGTTTTGCTAAAGAATGCGCAGTGGTTACCCACTACAGGTTAAAAAATGCGGAAGATGGAAGCGGTGTGATTGTAGATCCTGCCGCAAAGTTGGAAGAAGAGTTGATTGTGCGTCCGACATCTGAAACTATAATTTGGAATTCATATAAAAACTGGATCCAGTCCTATCGAGACTTGCCAATTCTGATCAATCAATGGGCGAATGTGGTGCGTTGGGAAATGAGAACGCGTTTATTTCTGCGCACAGCAGAATTCTTATGGCAGGAGGGACATACAGCACATGCAACGAAACAAGAAGCTATCGAAGAGGCAGAATTGATGCTTGATGTGTACGCAGATTTTGCTGAAAACTATATGGCAATGCCGGTACTGAAAGGAAGAAAAACGGAAAGTGAACGTTTTGCTGGAGCAGATGATACCTTGTGTATTGAGGCAATGATGCAGGACGGTAAAGCGCTTCAGGCTGGAACTTCTCATTTCCTTGGTCAGAATTTTGCCAAAGCCTTTGATGTGAAATTCGCGGACAAAGAAGGAAAACTAGAGCATGTTTGGGCGACTTCATGGGGTGTTTCTACACGTTTAATGGGTGCTTTGATCATGACGCATTCAGATGATGAAGGATTAGTATTGCCGCCGGCATTGGCCCCCATTCAGGTGGTTGCAGTGCCCATTCATCGATCTGAAGAAGAGTTAGCTGCGATCAGTGAGAAATTTAATCAACTTTCAGCGGCTTTGAAATCACGAGGTATTTCCTTTAAATACGACAAAGATGATAATAAACGTCCGGGATGGAAGTTTGCTGAATATGAGGCTAAAGGGGTTCCGGTCAGATTGGCTATGGGGCCTCGTGATCTGGAGAATGGAAAGGTTGAAGTAGCTAGAAGAGACACAAAAACGAAGGAAGTTATTGACTTCGATGGTATTGAAGATTACATAGTGACTTTGTTGGATGAAATTCAACAAAGCTTGCTTCAGAAGGCTATTGATTTCCGTAAAGCGAATATGCAGAAAGTGGATTCTTACGAAGAGTTTAAAAAACAGATTGACAACGGCGGTTTTTTCCTTGCGCATTGGGATGGTACTAAAGAAACCGAGGCAAGAATAAAGGAAGAAACTCAGGCAACCATTCGATGTATACTGCTGGATCAGGAAGCTGAAACAGGTGCTTGTATGGTAACAGGTAAGCCCTCGGCGCAGCGTGTTGTATTCGCAAAAGCATACTAAACATGGCGAAAAAGGAGAAACTGGACCAGAACAGGCAGGCGATATTAGACCTGTTGTTGAACAAAGCTGCTTTAAAACAGGATATTGCAGAAGATGTTAAAGACGTTTTTGCGATGTTCAAAAAGGCCATCGAAACAGAATTAAATGCGTTAAAGGAGAAAGTTTCAGATGAACGTATACGTTTGTTTCATAAAGAGATCGGTGCTTTTGAACAACATGCTTATGTGGGTAGTGATGTATTGATCTTTCATCAGCATAATAATGTATTCAGAATGTCCGATGATAACCCGTTGTGGGGAACACGCTATTTTCGGGAAGATGATTCAAGAGGGTTCTTTGGCGTTATTTACATTTATAACTTTCTTGCACAGTCTTTTCTTCAAAACCGTTTTCAGGATGAGGGTTATCTGATTGCTCGTATCTTCGTGAACAAGGAAGGTCATTTCATGATCGAAGGAAAAGGGCAGTTGGGCTATCTTTTTAGAGATGTCGAAAACATGGTGCTCACCGAAGAAGCAGTGAGGGTCATTGTTCAGCTTGCGTTTGTTTTTGCGATCGAATTTGACCTTCTCGTTCCGCCTTATGAATTTATTGCGACCATGACAGTTGCTGAATCACAGTCAATCAGTAATAATCTACAGATTCAGACAGGCAAACGATTGGGTTTTAAAATGAAGAATGAAGACAACGAAATTTTTTAAAAAATTCGGTTATCAACATTGAGTTTAAAGAAATTCACACTATATTTGCACTCCCAAAATTTTGGGAAATATTGACATACGGCCCATTCGTCTAGTGGTTAGGACGCCAGGTTTTCATCCTGGAAACAGGAGTTCGATTCTCCTATGGGCTGCCAAATTAAGTGAGATTTGGCCCATTCGTCTAGTGGTCAGGACGCCAGGTTTTCATCCTGGAAACAGGAGTTCGATTCTCCTATGGGCTGCAGGTATTAAAAATTAAAACAGAAAAGATGGCGAATCATAAATCGGCACAAAAAAGGATCAGATCCAACGATACGAAAAGACTTCGTAACAAGTATCAGCATAAAACAACGCGTAATGCTGTGAGAAAATTAAGAGCAACAACTGACAAGAAAGAAGCTCAGGATTTGCTTCCTTCAGTGGTGGCTATGTTGGATAAACTGGCTAAAAACAACGTTATTCACAAGAACAAAGCGGCGAACCTTAAATCAGGTCTTCAGCTTTCCGTGAATAAACTGTAATCAGAACTTACAAAAAAAGCATAGGGGCAAAAGCCCCTTTTTTTGTATCTTTCCATTTCCACGTGCGATCAGTTTTTGTATTCATACTCGTTGTGTGTTGTGTGTCCAGATTTTATGGTCAGGGCTATCAGAGTAAGGTAGATACAATCACCTATGCACACAGAATAGGAGGCTCACTTGATTCTATAGATCTGCTAAATGGATCGAACAGTGCAACCTTTCCCGGAGGAGGATGGAATACACGATCCAATATCCTTACAACTAATTTTATCCTTAATTCGCCTTCAGGACAACTTTTCTGGTCTTTACCTCAATTTAAACCGTTTAAATTTTCAGGGTTACCCCATCTTGGAGTGGCATACATGTTTGGTTCAACTGCGCAACAATATGTGAAAGCGGAATATGAGCAGTCTTTTCGTCAGAACGTTATGTTAAATGTCGATTATGAGAAAAGGTCGTCTAACGGTATACTGAGAAATAGTGCTTTTGATCATGAACAGGTTGCGTTAAGTTTGAAGAAAGTGGGACTTACATACTCGTTCGATCTTCGCTCAGCTTACAATTCGTCAAAGATTTCACAAAGTGGAGGTATTGTTGCTGATTCGTTACCAAGAGATTATGCGCTTGGATTTATCCCTGTAAATCGAACGGATTCTGAAGTGAAGACCAAAAGAGCCAATGTTGGATTTTCCCAATATCTGGATTTTGTCAAAGATTCAACAAAAGCTTCGGGAGTGTTTATGGATTCAGAGTTTAAGTTGAAAAAGTTTAACTTGAATGAGTCCGATACCATTTATGGTCTTTATCCAGTTATTCACTTTGACAGTCTTCAAACCAGTGATCAGCATCAACATTCATCCATTTCCGCATCACCCGGTATTTTTTATTCAGATCGCTATAGCTCAATCAAGCTGTCTCCATCAGTGAACTACTGGAGGTTCTATAATTTAGGAAGGTTTAATGACACCTTGGAAATAGGTTCAAATGGTGAAATCGAAATTCATCGAAAAAAAACACAGCTACTTTGGAAGGGGAACGTAAATTTTGTTGGTGCTCAAGGTGAATGGAAACAAGGTGTGCAGTTGAAATACATCTCGCCGCTCATTGGACTTTCCCTTCATTCCGATGTGCAATCTGTTCTTCCGGATTATTATCAGCGTTACGCTCTCGGTAATAATGCCTCTCCGATTGGTCCGCATTGGGACAGGCAGTTCCGTCAATATCATGAGGTAAGGATCACCGAGGATTTGAAAAAAATCTTTTTTGAATTGAACTTGAATTATTCAAATGCCAGAAATAATTATTGGTTTGTAGATTCAACATGGCGAAATGATACCCTGACTGATATCAGTAATTTTCAACTAGGAGCAACCGTTGCAAAGAATTTCGGGTTGCTTCATTTACAGCTGAATTACAAATTCACCAAGTCCATTGATCAATTAAATTATATACCACAAAATCAGTTGTTCACGAGAGTATATGTCAAAGGAGGCATCTTTAAAGCACGAAAAATGATTGCTTATGCAGGGATTGAAGCGGGCTATTTGAGTACCTATCAAGCTTTGGGTTATTTACCTCAGGTTGCAGCATTATCCTTTTTGCCAACAGGACGTACTTTGCCGAATCAAACAGTTTTACACTTTTATTCCGGTTTTCAAATTGAGGACTTCAAATTCTTTTTCAGGCTGGAAAACCTGCAGTCTTTTTGGGCTGACAAAACAAATCAATCGATCCTGGGCTATCCTGTTGCACCATTCCAAATCAAACTGGGAATCACGTGGGACTTCTTCGATTAATCATCATTAAATGCTAAAGGGAACATCAAGTGCTCCCTTTAGACTAACCTAACCTACCTTTTACAACTAAACCTACTCAAATATAGGTTTTTGAATTTTTTTATCAAAATATATTTTTGATCCTTTTAACATTCACTCGTGAGATACTTTTTGATAAGTGAATGTTAGCTACAAGCTCATTTTCTATCTTTGACAAAAATAGAACTATGGGTTTATTACAAGATAAAGTGGTGTTGATCACCGGTGCATCCCGAGGAATAGGGAAGGCAATAGCTGAGGAGTGCGTAAAACAAGGCGCGAAGGTGGCATTTACATACTTGTCATCAGAGGAAAAAGCAAGAGCATTAGAAAACGAGATGTCTGCAAATGGAGGCATTGCTAAAGGTTTCAAATCCGATGCGGCTAAATTTGATGAAGCTCAAAAACTGGTGGATGACGTTGTAGCTGAATTCGGGACAATTGATGTACTCGTAAATAATGCAGGAATTACGCGCGATACATTATTGATGCGCATGACGGAAGAACAATGGGATGAAGTTATCAATACAAATTTGAAATCTGCATTCAATCTGACAAAAGCAGTTCAAAAACCGATGCTCAAAGCACGCAAAGGGTCGATTGTCAACATGTCATCTGTGGTTGGTGTTAAGGGTAATGCGGGTCAATCTAATTATGCGGCTTCAAAGGCTGGTTTAATTGGATTTACGAAATCAGTTGCTGCCGAACTTGGTTCAAGAAACATTCGCTGTAACGCAATTGCACCAGGATTCATTGAAACAGAAATGACTGAAGTGCTTGATCAGAAAGTAGTGGAAGAGTGGAGAAATGCAATTCCGTTAAAAAGAGGTGGACAACCTAAAGATGTGGCAGATCTTACGGTATTCCTTGGATCTGATATGTCTGCATACATTACAGGACAGACCATCAATGTGTGTGGTGGAATGCTGATGTAAAAAGAAGAAAATTAAATAACTGAAGCCAATCCTAACGGGTTGGCTTTTTTGTTAGCCTTTCGCGGTAATATGTCGCGGTTTCAAAGCACCAGCGAAGGACATCAAAATAGAGAAGTAGGTGAAACAGAAGCGTAAAAAACCACAGCATGCCTATGTTAACCAGAAATGTATCAACCTGGTTCCCGAAAACTCTTTTGGTTGGAGCATAGAAATGTGATTTCAAGAAGTTTACTTCGGTTGATGGATAATACACCGGGTTGTCTTTTCTGACGAGATGGTCTTCATAGATCTGTATCTTGTTGGCTTCCATTCGGTTGCTGAGGAGGTCATTCAGTGCTTCATTCGTTACGGCAAGCTTAACTTCGTTGTAGCGACCAACATTGTTGTTTTTAAGCGCTTCGATTTGGTCATTGACCTGATTAAAATTGTCAGTGTACTGTCTGTTGAGAATCTCAATTAAGTTATGAATGGAATTCTGTAACGTATTCGAAAATTGTTTTTTTGAAAGTTCTTCCAAACAGGCCTCACAGGTTAAATTATCCCAACGATCAATTTCTTTTTTGATTTCAGTAATTAGAACTTTTCGTGCGGATTCCTTTTGTCTTTCAGTAGCAGAATGAGATAGGAGTGTAGTGTTTAATTGCTCCATTTCCGGGATCCAGTAATCTTTTCTCCATTGTGCCTCAAATTTTTTAACGTTCAGTTCAAAATAATCTTTCTCTAATGAATTGTCCCTAAACTGGGTCACGGCTAATCCTTCATAGGCCCATCTGGAAAGCATGATATTGCCGATCCAGGGAACTGAATTCGAACGAGAGATCACCGGGTGAAGTTTATCGAATTTCACGATTACCCCACTGAATAGCAGCTGCGGAATAATCAGTATCGGAACAACGATATAAATGACTTTGGCAGAATTGAAGGCACTTGAAATATTTAGTCCTAATACATTAGCTGCGCACGAAGTGGAGAATAGAATGATCCAGTAGTGCCAGAACATGCCATCAATCTCGAGGACGAAATTTCCTATGCCTACAAAAAGGGTTGTTTGTATGGCGGAAACCAGAAAAAGAATCAGCAGTTTGGAAAGTAGATAGCTGTGTCTTGAAAGATGTAGGAATGATTCACGTTTCAATAACTTTTTATCTTTATGTATCTCCTCAGCAGCAACAGTGAGCCCCAGAAATAAGGAAACAATAACAGCAATAAAAATGTATTGCGGCAGGTTTTCGTTTTGATAAAAAGAATAAACAACTTCAGTTCCGTCATTTTCAGCAAAATACTTCACAAAAAATGAAAGCATTAATCCCAGTAATGGTGCTTCAAGTAAGGTTATTGTAAGGTATTGTTTGTTGGATAATTTACTAAGCAAGTCACGGATAAAAAATAGCCACAACTGAGAGAGTTTACTAGCGATGCGTGATGCCGGTATTGGGATTGCTGTTTCTTCCAGAACAACAGTTCGATGCGCGGTATCCCGATATTTTTCATTCCACTCCTCAGGCAGGATTTTACGATGATCTGTCAGCTCCCCATATTCATCTACGATCCGGGTTTCAACAATGTTGAAGATTTGTTCCGGGTTGACATTTCCACACAACGGGCATTCGCTCTCGTCGGCATTGCCCTGATGCATGGTGTGTTTGAAATAAGTGACAGCCTCAATGGGATTACCATCAAAGATGGGATATCCTCCCTGATCAATGATGAACAAACGATCGAACAATTTGAAAATGTCCGAAGAAGGTTGATGGATCACTACAAAGATCAACTTGCCATTGTAAGTCATTTCCTTAAGTAAATCCATAATGTTTTCCGAGTCTCGGGAGGACAAACCTGATGTAGGTTCATCAACAATCAGGATCTCTGGCTCACGAATCAGCTCAAGTGCAATGTTCAATCGCTTTCTTTGTCCGCCTGAAATCACTTTTTCCAGAGGACTACCAACGACCAAATCTTTGATCTCGTACAATCCAACAGCACGCAATGTGTCAACCACCTTTTTCTTGATCTCATAATCACTTAACTGGCCAAAGCATAAACGGGCATTGAAATAGATATTCTGAAAAACGCTCAACTCCTCAATAAGTAAATCGTCCTGACTCACATAACCTATCAGTCCTTGAAGCTTGTCTTTGTCCTTGTGTATATCTATACCATTTATAGTGACACTACCGGTAGTTGGGCGGTATTGTCCATTAAGAATGTTAAGCAAAGTCGATTTCCCTGTTCCCGAACCTCCCATGATACCCAACAATTTCCCGGATTCTTCAGAAAACGTAAAAGGATGTAAACCTTGTCGTTCCCCTTTGAAAAAGTAGGTGATATTGTTGACCGCAAAAACAATCTTATGCTGATTGTCCTTGTGAAAGAATTGACTTATAACGTCTGAATAATATAAATGCTTGCTTTTTGAGGTCTTAAGTGATGATCCCTGAGTGAAAATATGTGTGCGCTCATTACTGATGAACTGGCCATTCAGGTTAAGCACATCATGGCCATAATACTTAAAGAAAAGAATATTGACACTATCAATATGAACAACCAAAATGGTATTGTCTAACCCTTCCAGATATAGATTTCGTTCTTCTTGATGCGCATGATTTGAAATAAAAATAGCATGATCGGAATTTCGAAGTTTTGTTTCGTCGTGGAAAATAAAATCGAAAATCAGTTCAAATTCTTCTTTAGTAATGTTGAAAGCTTCGGAAACAATAGTTACAAATTCAAGTTCCTGTTCCTGTATGTGTTGATTAGACTGGATGAATTCAAAGATCCTTACCAGTACGATGATCTTTTGTTTCTGTCGAAGTTCTTCATTGATCTGGGAACAAATCTTGAGAATTTTTACTGAATTCAGGGAGTTTCTCTTCTTGTCTGCGTCCTTTGTTTTTTGCTTCGCATGAAGAATGTTTAGATTCTCATCGAACAATTCCAGGTACTGAGAAACTAACGTAGAACTAAGTTCTGTTCTCAAGAAAGATTCGATGATCTTTCTACCATTGGTACTGGTGATCTTTATTTCTCCGTCATCTTGACTTTCTGCAGCCTCATCCACCTGAGCGATGATGGCAAATAGCTGCATTAAAGCACGGAGAATGCGCTCGCTCATTCAGGAAGTATTTTATTGCTTAAAGCCGATAAGCATGACAGCGCAACCCGTCACCTTCTTATCCAGATCAAGTTCGGTTTCTATGGTAACAGGTATTGTGTGCTGAACCTTGAAATCCCAGTATGGGGCATTCTTGTACTTGCTGTTGGTGAAAAGGATTTTTCCGTTTGGATCTTTGACCGTAAATATCACGTACTCATCATCTGTACCTGCACTCGCAGCGATACGATAAGTAGATCCTCCAAAGAATGTCGTTTTGAACTCAGCTTTTTCTCTGTCAAGGAAAGCCGTATATACCTGACCATCGGATACAAATTTCACACTGCCACTTTTCCCTGTAAGGTAAGACTCACAGGTGCGAACGATCGATTCACAGTCTTGCGATGAGGCTGCAAATGGTAGTAAGGTAACAAGTAGGATGCGTACAAAAGTTTTCATAGGATTTATTTAATCACAGATTCACGAATAGCGTTAATCTTTTCAGAGATCGACGCAAGCAATTCTTTGGAAATAGTCACTTTCAATTCGTTCTGAAGCGTTGTAGTTTTATTCTTTACATCGGTCTTCGGAGCAACATACGTATACTCAATAGCGATTTTATCAAAATCAGATTTCAAATCCGTTAAGGAAGAAATCAGCGCATCATTCTGCTTTGATTTATTGTATTCCTTCAGGATTTCAATCATCGTATTCAGCGTTTGCTGTTGTTCGCCAATGCGCTCCGCAATTTTCGTGTTATTTGATTGCGCACTCATCTTACATGCAAAATGCATCGATTCTATCCAGCCTCCCGCAAGGATAAGCGATGATGTTGATTTTCGTTTAGCGTTCTTTAAAAAATAATCTGCCTTACGAAAAGCGTCAGAAACGATAACAACCATTGAATCCTGATCTTCAGAGTTTTTCTCAAATCGCGACATGAAATTCTTGTCGAATGCTCCTTCCAACCCCAATTCGCCTGTAATTTTTTCCACCACAGATAAATATTTCAGTGCATTGTTCTTTTGTTCATAAAGTGCACAATAACCAAGGTCAGTACCGTAAATACCGAGGTTTATGGCTTGAGAGAATTCTGTGGAATAATTCTTTGCATTTTCTACGGCATTGAGCATATTGCCGTCAAAAGGTAATTTCAGTTCCTTGATCAGCATGGCAGTCTGAACCGGTGAAGGGATGCTGAAGATCTTACCATCAAAATTTGTATTCAAAGAAGCCGCTGGATCAAGCGCTTCTTTGTCAAGAGATTCTTTGCTGTCATTGCCTCCACATGAGTTTAATCCAATGAATAACAAGGCAATAAATGTCGTATAATAGAAGTTTAGTTTCATAATATCCAGAATGCGAAGCTAAAGATAGAAAAAACTACTGTATTCAGAAACATTGTTAATCAAACTATTGATTAGATTTTACTTTTTACCTTTGAATCATGAATATACGTCCACGTAGAAACAGGAAATCGTTAGCTATTCGAGCGATGGTTGAAGAAACGAAGATTGGCTCAGAACATTTGATCTATCCGGTGTTTTTGAAAGATGGCTCGAATATCAAGGAAGAAATTGCTTCTCTTCCGAATAATTATCGTTGGTCTTTGGATCTTTTACTAAAGGAAATAGAAGAGTGCGTTTCTCTGGGAGTTATGACGTACGATTTGTTTCCTGCCGTAGACGATTCGCTGAAGGACAAAACAGGCTCTTACAGCTGGGCTGAAGATAATTTTTACCTCAAGGCCATCCGAAAGATTAAAGAAACCTTTCCTGAGGTAATGCTCATGAGTGATGTTGCATTGGATCCTTATTCTTCAGACGGTCACGACGGGTTAGTGGAAAATGGCAAAATCTTAAATGATGAAACGTTGCCTTTATTGAATAAAATGGCCATTGCACAGGCGCAAGCGGGAATTGATATCGTCGGTCCTTCAGATATGATGGATGGGAGAGTAGGTAGTATTCGCGAGGCACTTGATAGCAATGGGTTTACAGATGTTTCAATCATGTCCTACACTGCCAAATACGCTAGTGCCTTTTATGGGCCATTCCGTGATGCACTCAATTCAGCACCCAAATCAGGGGACAAAAAAACGTACCAGATGAATCCGGCCAACAAACGGGAGGCATTGATCGAAGCGGAACTCGATGTTCTGGAAGGGGCGGACATGATCATGGTCAAACCGGCACTCTGTTATTTGGATATTATTCATGTACTGAGAGAAAACTTCAATGTTCCGGTGACTGCATACAACGTAAGTGGAGAATGTGCTATGATCTATGCGGCTGCAGAAAAAGGCTGGATCAACTATGATATGGCGGTTGCTGAACTATTGCTTTCCATTCGTCGGGCAGGCGCTGATGGAATTCTAACATATTTTGCAAAAGATTTTGCGAAGTATTTGAAAAAGTAAATATATTCGCATCGTGAAATTGAATAACACACATTTACATCATCATTTTTTCGGAGCTATCCGGGCGTGATGGGTATTTGTTTGTAACCGATAACTTTAACCCGCCTGGATTTTCCGGCGGGTTTTTTATTGCTCGCTTCAGGCATAACAAAAAAAGAACATGTTAAGAATTGCAGTACAAAAGTCAGGTCGTTTGCTGGAGGATTCGCTTCAGGTCCTGAAAGAATGTGGCTTAAAAGTGGATGCTTCCAATGGTCAATTGAAATCAATCGTCCCGAATTTCCCTTTGGAGGTGTTGTTTCTCCGAAATTCAGATATTCCACAATATGTAAAAGATGGAGTAGCTGACATTGCCATTATCGGTGAGAACCTTCTGATTGAAGAACGTTCAGCACTGGAAGTTTTGGTTCGTTTGAACTTCTCGAAATGCCGCGTTTCTCTGGCTGTCCCGAAGTCATCGACTATTCAGTCGGTTCGGGATTTCGAAGGAAAAAAGATCGCTACATCGTATCCAAATACCGTTCAGGATTTTCTTGATCAGAACAATGTAAGTGCTGAAATTCATACCATTTCAGGTTCAGTCGAGATCGCTCCAACTATAGGTTTGGCTGATGGGATCTGTGACATTGTTTCTTCTGGAAACACCTTGTTCATGAATGGATTAAGAGAGCTTCAAACTATTCTGAAATCAGAAGCAGTTCTTGTGAAGGCTCCCGGACTATCACCCGAAAAAGAAGAGATTTTAAAGAAACTGGTCTTTAGAATTGAAGCAGTCCTGGCATCCAAAAATTCCAAGTACATTTTGCTTAATGCCCCAAAT
>Ga0172372_10000280_pt1 | contig 79228 bp, 80 predicted proteins | sample LakKiv5m_2_FD_114544 | JGI IMG/M metagenome (GOLD analysis project Ga0172372, IMG submission 114544) | Freshwater microbial communities from Kabuno Bay, South-Kivu, Congo - kab_092012_9.5m | ecosystem: Environmental > Aquatic > Freshwater > Lake | place: Democratic Republic of the Congo... | reverse complement strand
GGTTTAAATGAAGAAGGTGTGGATTTTGTTATTAAGAATCACAGTGTTCAAAGTCTAATTCCTAAGATAATTAATTTAATTCAAAAATGATTATGAAAATTATAAGTATAAAAGATGGTTCAAAATCATTTATTTCTTTGATTTAGTCAAGTAAAAAGAATCCTAGCGTAAAAAAGCAGATTTATGGTATAGTTGGCAAATATTAATATGAAAGGTCTAGAAACTGTATATAAAATACATCATAGAAATCGCGGAGAGGGTTTTGCGATTCTAACAAAAGAGCGCGGTTCATTTCTAAGAAAACATCTTGGAACTGGTCGAAATATTCTTGATATTGGTTGTCGTGACGGACAGCTTACCTCTCAGTATGTGGAAGGAAATACTGTCACTGGCGCTGATATAGATAGTGCCGCACTCTCTAGAGCAAAGGAGAAATTAGGGATCGAGACTATCCATGCAGATTTGAATGAAGAATGGCCTTTTATCCATAAAAAATATAACGCCGTTGTCGCGTGTGAATTTTTAGAACACGTTTATTTTCCAGAGATTGTTTTCGAGAAAGTTAAACAAATACTTACAGATGATGGTATTTTCGTTGGAACTATTCCCCATGCATATAGTTTGCAGTCACGGATTAAATTTTTGTTTGGTATAAAGAGAGGGACTCCATTAGAAGATCTTACACACATCAATCATTTTTCATATAAAGAGTTTAAACAATTACTTAAAAAGCATTTTTTAATTATTGAAATTGTGGGATATGTTCCACCAAGATATCAGTTGCTTGCAAAAGTATTTCCATTTGCATTTGCACACGATCTAATGTTTGCGGTAAAAAAATAATTGTATGAAAAACACGCTAGTATTTTATAACAAAAGAAAATTAATTGATGCACTTATTTTACCAAGCGATATTGTATTGGATGTAGGTTTTTGGGGTCAAGGTAAAAAGATTGAGAGTGAAGATTGGCCACATCGATTACTAAAAAATAAAGCAAAAGATATATACGGTATTGATATAGAAATTGATTACGAAAAAATACCAGCAGATGAAAAAGGTAAATACTTTATAGCAGCAGCTGAAGACTTTAATCTTGATATGAAATTTGATGTTGTCTTTGCTGGTGATTTAATTGAACATGTTATCAATCCTGGTTTATTTTTAGATAATGCTAAAAAACATTTAAATGAAAATGGTCGTTTGATTTTAACAACACCAAACACATTTAATCTATTTTTACTTGCAGGAAAAATAACTCGTCCTGAACCACCAATTAATCCAGATCACACATTTTATTTTAATAGAAAAACACTTGGAGTTTTATTAGATAAGTGTGGTTGGGAAGTGGAACGATTTGGATTTATGTACACATTAGATTACGACTTAAAAGAAAGTTTTAAAAAAAAGTTTTTAAATATTATATATAAGGCATGTAGTTTTTTTACACCAAAGTATTATGAAACATTAATAGTTGTCGCAAAAATTAAAAAATAGCTATGAATTACTCAATTTTAAGGCAGGAAGAATATGCAGCATTACAAAAAGTTGAATTGCACGGTTTGGTTTTAGATGTTGGAGGTAGCAAAAAATCCGGATATCATAATATTGTTTCAGGAAAGAATTCTTTTCATGTCATTAATTTAGATGAAAACTGTGAGCCAGATACCTTTGTTGATTTAGAAAAAAAATTTCCATTTGATGATGAGCAATTTGATCATTCTCTGTGTTTAAATGTATTAGAGCACATCTTTAATTTCGAAAATATGTTTAGTGAGCAGGTTCGTTGTATTAAAAACAAAGGATACCTTGTTATGGCTACACCTTTTATGCACCACATACACGGTTCTCCTGACGACTATCTTCGATACACACAATCCTCATATCGTCGATTAGCAGAAAAAAATAATTGCACGATTATATCAATTACACCTCTAGGGTTCGGTTTTTGTTCCCTTATGTTTCAAACAATTGGTGGTTCATTGCCAACAAATATCCTAAGACAAATTTGTAAATATTTTTCGATTAATGTAGATATGTTTTTGAATAAAATATCAAAAAAATACAGAAATTTAACAGAGGTAATTCCTTTGGGATATTTTGTAATTATGCAGAAAAATTAGTGATTAAGCGCTGCAACATAATACATTATTAAATATAGTAGTAATGAAATTGTCGCTGCGTAAATTGCGCCTAATAAACCAAAAGTATATATTCCAATAAGTAGAAGTGATATACGAATTAATCCGTAAACAATACTTAATGTATAAAAAACTTTTGATGATGCATGTGCATGTAATGATGATTCTGGAATAATTAATGTGCCGGCGAAGAGTGTTAATGCATAAATGACAGAAAGATGAACAATTTCTTTATATTGTGACAGAAAAATATCAAAAAATAATGGTGCAAGCATTACATATAAAACAAAAAATGGGATTATGCTTGCAAACATAATCATAAGTTTTAAAGACATTGTTTTTCTTATTGCATGTGCAGAGTGTTTTGCAAATTTTGAAAATAGATATGGCCCAAATTGCTTTATTAAACTCCGTAATCTATCTGGAATAGAAATAGCTACGAAATACATTGCTGTCTGTTGAGCTCCAAGCATTTGGAAAATTAGAACTTTGTCGAAATGCACTGTTGCTGTATTGAGTAATGTGATAACTGATTGGTGTGATGCAAAGCGTAGATAGAGACTATTATGTTCTTTTGTTTCTTTTATTTCTTTTATTTGTGAAATTAAATTGCGTTCTTGTAGGGGCATTTTGAGTATTATTGCTATAAGTAAAATAGCAAGAAGACTTCCACCTGAATAAAGAATTGCAAGTATACTCGGATGTGAAATAAAAAATAATGCAGGTAGTACAAAAATCACTGGAGCAATTGCATGTGCCTTCAAGAGGTAATTTGATTCTTTAAATCTTTCGATTGCAACATAAATAAAATTGTATCTCATTAAAAGGTGTGTAAGTAGAATACAAATAACAGAAAAGAAAATCCCGACAGCAAGTGCATAATTACCTTTGTATACATAATAACCAGAACTAATAGTTACAATAGTTATTGGTATGAATGAGCCTAATAATATATAACGCCGTGCTGTAATTAAAAAACTATAAGATTTTTTACTCACCGCGCGAATAATGGCTGTACCTGTTCCTGTAAAAGAAAAAGCTGCGATAATGTTCGCTGATGCAATAATGTATTGATATATACCAAGTGATCGTTGATCCAAAAGATTTGCAAATGCAAGCATCATGATAAAAGATGATATAATACTGACTCCAGAAGTTGTTGCTATTGATAAAATATTTACTTTTTCTGATTTAATTTTATTTATTAAATAATGCATATTTAGACTTTATTACTTTGATTCTTTCCATAAACATGTCCATATTACACGAAGCTATTTTTATGGCTAGTTTTTTGATATAGTTCTCTTCATATGAAAAATACCAAAATTTTAAGAAATATTGTAGTTGCTGGAATTTTTGCTTCTATATTAATTCCATTTATTAGTTTCTCTAGTTTATATTTTCCTTTTATAACATCTAAAGCATATGTTTTTAGAGCTTTAATTGAAGTTGTATTTGGTGTTTGGGCTATTCTTGCAATTTTTGATAAAAACTACAGACCTAAAAAATCATTAATACTTTGGAGTTTTGTTGGATTTTTGGTTTTGTTATTTATTTCAAATTTAAAAGGATTGAATCCCAGATATAGTTTTTGGAGTAACTTTGAAAGAATGGAAGGGTATGTGACATTGGTTCATGTCTTTCTATATTTCATAGTTGTTTCTTCTGTTTTTAATACACAAAAAATTTGGAATACATTTCTTCATTATATTATTGGTACAACTTTTATTCATGCTTTTTATTCTTTTTTACAAGCAAGTGGAAAAGCAAATGCAAGTATGTCTGCTGATCGTATAGATGGTACTTTTGGTAACTCGATTTACCTTGCAGGGTTTATGTTGCTATCTTTGTTCATAACAATTTATCTTTGGATGCAAAATGGTAATAAGGGTCCTTTAAAATATTTTTATGGATCTGCAATATTGTTTCAAATAATAACTATATTTTTATCTGGTACCAGAGGTGCTGTTTTAGGTTTAATTGCGGGTGTGTTTATTGCTTTGGTTAGTTACGCATTTTTAGAGACAAATAAAAAATTCATAAGATATGGGTTAATTGGTTTTGTTGTCGCTGTAACTTTATTTATGAGTGTTGTTTTTGGAATGAAAGATTCTTCTTTTGTTCAAAACACTACAATTTTAAAAAGAATGTCAGAAATTTCTTTACAAAGTGGTACAGTTCAAGCTCGATTAATAAACTGGGGTATTGCGTGGAGCGCTATAAAAGAAAGACCATTATTAGGATATGGACAAGGAAATTATTCTGAAATTTTTGATCAAAATTATGATGTTAGATTGTGGTCACAAGAAAATTGGTTTGATAGATCTCACAGTTTGATTTTTGATTGGCTTGTTGCTGGAGGTTTTCTTGGATTTATAGCCTATGTATCTATATTTATATTTGCTATTTATTATCTTTGGAGATACTCAGATAAATTTTCTAATGCAGAAAAAGCTGCTTTAACTGCTTTTTTTGTAGGATATTTTGTTCATACCGCTTTTGTTTTCGACAATATTACTAGTTATATGTTGTTGTTTATTGTTTTTGCTTTGATTCATTCAAGATTAGATTTTAAATTTAATGTTTGTGAAAAAATTAAATTACCAAAAATAGCTTCTAATATTTTAGTTATCATTGTAGTTTTGGTTACTCCTTATAGTGTTTGGGCAGTAAACACTGATAGTTATATTCAAAATAGAGAGCTGATAAGTGCAATGAAAATTTCTTCTGTAGATGATATTGAAGATTCATTGCAGCATTTTCAAAAAGCCTTGAATAAAAATTCTTTTGGACAACAAGAAGTGCTTCTACAATTTTTGAGTTATGCAGTTAGAGTAAATGAGTCTGACACTATACCTGACCAAATAAAAAATAATTTCTATCAAACCGCACTAACTGAAGCTCAAAAATACATAAATGATAACTCGGATGATGTTAGAACTTTACTTGTTGCTGGTCAATATTTTGCTCAAGTAGGAAACTATGATTTGGCAAATCAGTATTTAGACAAAATGATTTTACTTGCGCCTAAAAAACAATTTTTATACCAACCAAAAATCGAAGTCTTGTTTGTTACAGGAAAAACCAAAGAAGCAAAAGATCTTTTAAATTATGCTTATGAAATTAATTCTGAAAATGATAGTTTTTGGGAATATTATATTCGAACTTTATCGAGAGCTGATGAAATAGATTTGTATCGCGAACTATTTGAAAAAGCTTTTGCTGAAGGTAGAGGTTACAGAGTTGTAAATTTAAGTGCGAATAATTTAAAAAATAATCCAGAAAATATAAATGCTTATGTTACTTTGGCTGTATCTCATTACAGAAACGGAGAGACTGAAATAGCTATTGAAATAATAAATGAAGCTATTTCTAAGTTTCCATCCGCAAAAAAACAGCTTGAAGATGTTATGAAAAAGATTAATGCTGGACAAAAAGTTTTTTAGGTGATAACATATTAGATGTGAGTGTTGCAGTACGCAGCGCCAATGAATATTTATGAAAAGACCCGCTCTGCGGGTCTTTTCATTTATTGTTTAAACTTAAAAATAAAGAATTAATAAATAACTAATAAAATATTATAAATTTTGTTAGTTGTTAAAAATTTGTCTTTTTGTATACTTTATATAGTTCTTTATTCGACATGGCCGACAGCTGCACTCACATTAAATATTCAATTTGGAGCTTCGTACCTGCCGGCCGTGTCGGATTGAGAACAGAATAAAAAAACTCTGCAAAATTTTGTAGAGTTTTTTTATTTAATATTTGAAAATTATTTTAAAAATATTTTTCTACATACACAGCAGAGTTCTCAAAATTTTTAAAATAATTTTTAAACAAAAAAATAAAAAAATTTTTTTATAAAAAAGTTTATCCACATATTTTGTAAAAAAAATATTGTGTGTAATTTTTTTGTATCGGATAATTAACACATAGAGGTCGATTATTAAAAAAAATAATTTCAATCAAGTCACATGCCAGCAAAGAAAAAAGCAGCAAAGAAAACAGTTAAAAAAGCTGTAAAAAAGACTGCAAAAAAAGCAACAAAACGACCAGCTGCTAAAAAGAAGACAACAAAGAAGCGATAATCCATTTAGCGCTTGTCTAATTAAACAAAACACCCTACATGTCGCCGTGTAGGGTGTTTTGTGTTAATATGCTTTTCTATGGGATTTTTAAGTAAAATATTCAAAGACGAGAACGAAAAGATGCTAGATAAGTATCGAGCACGTATTCCAATAATTAATGGTTTAGAAGAATCAATACAAAAACTTTCTGATTTAGAATTAAAAGAAAAAACTCAGGAATTAAAAAATAAATTAAATGAAGGGAAAACTTTAGATGATATTTTACCTGAAGCTTTTGCACTTGTGCGTGAAGCATCAAAAAGAGTTTCTGGAAAAAGACATTTTGATGTTCAACTTATCGGAGGAATGATTTTGAATGATGGAAATCTTGCTGAAATGAAAACCGGAGAAGGTAAAACTTTGATGGCAACTCTACCTTCTTATTTAAATGCACTTTCTGGAAAAGGTGTTCATATTGTTACTGTTAACGATTATCTTTCACAAAGAGATGCTGTTTGGATGGGACAAATTCACGACTTCCTTGGCCTAAATGTAGGTGTTATTACCCAAGCAGGTTCTTTTATGTACGATCCAAATCATCAGAACTTAGATGAACAAAGAGATGAAGAGGGTTCATTCAAAGTTGTACATGAATTTTTGAGACCAGTAACTAGGAGAGAAGCTTATGCTGCAGATATTACTTACGGTACAAATAGTGAATTTGGCTTTGATTATCTTAGAGATAATATTGAATATAATGTAAACTCTCTAAGACAAAGAGGATACAACTTTGCTATCGTAGATGAGATTGACTCAATCCTTATCGATGAAGCTAGAACACCGCTTATTATTTCTGCACCAGCTTCTGACTCACAAGATTTATATGTTGTATTTGCAAGTATCGCACAGCAACTAAAAGAAGAGGATGATTTTACAGTAGATGAAAAAACTAAATCAGTTTCAATAAAAGATTCTGGAATTGATAAAGCAGAAAAAGCTCTTGGTGTAGAAAATATTTATACAGAAAAAGGTATCAAATATGTTCATCATTTAGAAACAGCTTTAAAAGCAAAATCGTTGTACAAAAAAGATAAACAATATGTTGTAAGAGACAATGAAGTTGTAATTGTTGATGAGTTTACAGGAAGAATGCAACCAGGTAGACGATGGTCTGATGGATTGCATCAAGCTATCGAAGCCAAAGAAGGTGTGAAAATTCATCAAGAGTCAAGAACATATGCTTCTATTACATATCAAAACTTTTTCAGAATGTACGACAAACTTTCTGGTATGTCTGGTACAGCTAAAACTAATGCGGAAGAATTTTTGAAAGTTTATGGATTGGATGTGGTATCTGTTCCGCCAAATACTCCGGTAATTCGTTTAGATAGAGATGATTTAATTTTTCAAACAGAAAAAGGAAAGTTTCAAGCAATTGCAAAAAAAGTAAAAGAAGTTCATCAAAAAGGACAACCTATTTTGATTGGTACAGTTTCAATTGAAACAAATGAAATGCTTTCAAGGTTTTTGGCTTCTGAAGGTATTCCTCATCAAGTTTTGAATGCAAAAAACCACGAACAAGAAGGACAAATTATTGCACAGTCTGGTAGAAAAGGTGCAGTTACAATTGCTACAAACATGGCAGGTAGAGGAGTTGATATTGCATTAGGTGGAGCTCCATATGAAAAAGAAAAATATGAAGAAGTAAAAAATGTTGGTGGATTGTTTGTAATGGGTACAGAAAGACATGAAGCAAGAAGAATTGATAATCAGTTAAGAGGTAGATCAGGAAGACAAGGAGATCCAGGAGAAACACAATTCTTTGTTTCAATGGATGATTCTTTGATGAGAATTTTTGCAGGATCTGGTATCCGTACTTTGATGGGTAAACTTGGTATTCCAGAAGATCAACCGATTGAAAATAAAATGATTACTCGTTCTCTTGAGTCTGCACAAACAAAAATCGAAGGATTCAACTTCGATGCACGAAAACATATTCTTGAATACGATAACGTTTTAAATACACAAAGAACTTCAATTTATGAAAGAAGAAGAAAAATTTTGTTGGGGGATATAGATTATATTGAAACAGAGGTAGAAAGACTAAAAAATGTTAATTCAGGATTATCTAAAATTATCGATGATAAAAAACAAGTTATAGAAAAAGAAGAATTTATTGCTGCTGTTAGAAGACTAATGTTGCAATCGATTGATAATTTTTGGATTGATCATCTGGAGTTGATGAGTTATTTGAGATCAAGTGTTGGTTTGAGAGCATATGGTCAAAGAGATCCACTTATTGAATATAAAAAAGAAGGATTAAGAGAATACACTTCTATGCTTGCTGGAATTGATGAAAATATTATTAATTTGATTCCACATATTGGTGCCGGAGCTTTTGAAAAAGAAGAAGAAAGATTAAAGAAAACAATGCAACAAGCACAAAATCAATCAGGACAAGAACAAGTATCTGAATCTGATGAGTTTGGAAGAAATGATATTGTTAAAATTGAAAAAAACGGAGAAATAAAGGAGATTAAATGGAAAAAAGCAGAAGAATTCTTGAATCAAGGTTGGAAATTAGTGAAATAGTGATAATATTCAAGTTATGAAAAAGGCCTGGTTTGTTTTCATAATTTTAATAATGCCAGTTATTACACAGGCCGCTATTATAAGAACTGATAGAACAGCTATTGTTAATCAGGAGGAAAAAATTATAGAAAATATATATTTAGTTGGTGGAGAACCAAATGTTTCAGGAGAAGTGAATTCTGATGTTTTTGCTTTGGGTAATAAGGTTGAGATATCTGGCATTGTAAACGGAGACGTTTTGTCTATTGGTGGAAGTTTGAATATAAAAGGAAATATTAATGGAGATGTAAGGGTAGCGGGAGCCAATGTTTCTGTAGAAAACAATATTGCCGGTGATCTTGTTGTGATTGGAAGCAATGTTGTTTTAAATGAATCTGTAAAAGTTGGAGGAGAAATAATTTTGATTGGAGGAAATGTAAACTTAAAAAATGTTTCTGAAAAACATGTCAGAGTTGTTTCTGGTGCAACTGTTATTTCTGGAAAAATATTGAGCACTGCAAATATAACTTCAGAAAAAATTAATATCTTAAAAGATGCTGAAGTGAATGGTAATCTGAGCTATTTTTCTCCAAGACAAGCAATTATAGAAGAGGGTGCAAAAATACACGGTGCTGTAAATTTTAATAAAGTAGACTCAATTAGAGATAACGGAATCATAAAACACATTATAGTTAGCTTTTTAAATTTTTGGATGTTGTTTAGATTTATTACAACATTAATTTTAACTTTTATACTTGTTTATGTATTCAAAATATTTTCTCAGAATACAGCATTGCAAAGCGTGAAGTCTTTTTGGAAAAGTTTATTGGTAGGTATTTTAACTTTTGTTTTTGTTCCTATTATTATTACAATTTTGTTAATAAGTTTAATTTTGCTTCCTGTAGCAATTTTACTCGGAATGATTTATGCGGGTATATTTATAATTTCAAATGCAATTGCTGGAATTGCTTTAGGCGCTTTATTGAAAAAGACATTTACAAAAAAGAAAGTTTTAGAAGTCTCATTCAATACTGCAACAATTGGTGTTATTGTTCTAACCTTGCTTCAATTTGTGCCTGTGGCCGGTGATTTCACTAGATATATATTTATTAGTGCTGCTTTTGGATCAGTTTGGATTTATTTATATGACAAAGTGCGTTGGGGTAATTTTTTAAATAAATAATGTTTGCTAAAAAAATAAAAATAGTCACACACGATTCAAGATTTCATGCAGATGATGTTTTTGCTGTTGCGACCTTAGATTTGGTTTTTAAAGGAAAAATTAAGGTTAAAAGAACACGAGATGAAAAATTAATTAATGAAGCAGATATCGTTTTAGATGTTGGTAGTATTTATGATCCTGAAAAAAATAGATTCGATCATCACCAAAAAGAAGGTGCGGGTGTTAGAGAAAACGGTATACCATATGCTAGCTTTGGTTTGATTTGGAAGCATTTCGGTCGCCGGCTCTGCAATGAAAACGTTTGGCAGTACATCGAAAATAAAATCGTGCAATCAATCGACGCCGGCGACAACGGCATCTCAACTTTCATCAAAGACCCAAAATACAATGTTTTTCCTTATATTATTCCTGATATGCTTTTTTCATTTATGCCAAGTTGGAAAGAGTATCAAGACATGGATAAACCATTTTTTGAAGAGGTAAAAATGGTCCGAAGAATTTTAGAGAGAGAAATTTTAAGAGCAACACATTCATTTGAATCTGAAAAAATTGTTTTAGATTACTACGAAAAATCAGAAGATAAAAGAATTGTAATAATAAATAAGGATTATCAATTTTCAGACGAGGACATCTCTAGGGTAATACATGATAAATCAGAAGTTTTATATTTTATAAAATACAGAAAAGAACATGATCAGTGGAGTGTAAAAGCAATGAGAATCAACCCTTCTGATTTTCCATCAAGAAAACCGTTTCCAAAAGAATGGGCTGGGCTTTCAAATGAAGAATTGCAAAAAGTTTCAGGTGTTTCAGACGCTGTGTTTTGTCATAGAGGAGTATTTCTGGCAGTTGCAAAAAGTTTGGAAGGAGCGATTCAGTTAGCACAAAAAGCAATCGAAAATTAGTTGGGGATAATCAGGCTTTGAAAAATAAGACAGTACTATAATTAAATATGTAGATTTTGAAATTTGATATCAAATCTATTATTAGTTAACTAATTTATTTTAAAATAAATAAAATTTATGAAAGGAAATAGAGGTTTTACATTGATTGAATTGCTTGTAGTAATCGCAATCATCGGTATTCTTTCTTCAGTTGTTTTGGCTTCACTAAACACAGCTCGAGGTAAAGGTGCTGATGCTGCTGTGAAGGCAAACTTATCTAATGCTCGAGCACAAGCTGAATTGTATTACGATGATAATAATAATAAGTATCATCCAACTGCTGCAACAAATGCAACAAGAGCAGAAGGAGAGGGTGTTTGTGGATCAGGTACAAACACAATCAATGCTGCTGTGTCTGCTGCAGGTGGTACATGTTACGCAAATGCAAGTACATGGGTTGCAAAGGCTACATTAAGTGGAACTAATGGAGTATTTTGTGTAGACAGTACAGGTTATGCAGCAACAACTTCAGCAGCTGTAAACAGTAACGCAATGTGTAACTAAACAAATTTAGTTTTTAAACAAAAAACCGGCTCTGCCGGTTTTTTGTTTTATGTTAAAATATTAACAATGAAATTTAATTCACAAAAATCCCAAAAAGGTTTTACCCTTATTGAACTTTTAGTAGTAATCGCAATCATCGGTATTCTTTCTTCAGTTGTTTTGGCTTCACTTTCGAGTGCAAGAGGAAAGGGAAATACAGCAGCAATTAAATCAACTTTGGTAAATGCCAGAACTCAAGCCGAGCTGATTTATGCAAGTAGTCTAAGTTTTTCTTCTGTATGTAACGATGCTACTATTTCAAGGGCTAGAGCAGAAGCTAAAAAATTAAATGGTGGTGTTGATACTATCTGTAATTCAACTAAAAACAGTTGGGTTATAGCTTCAGCTACAGAGAGCGGTGCTTTTTGTGTTGATGCAAATGGAACAGCAAAAGAATATGCTAATTTAACAGCTGCTATCACAGGTAGTAATCCTTCATGCAACTAATGACATTATTAATTTCTATTTTTTTCTTGATACTGGGTTCCATAATTGGTAGTTTTCTGAATGTTGTTATTCTTAGAATCAACACAGGCAGAGGTTTGAATGGAAGGTCTGGTTGTTTAAGTTGTCGTAAAAAGTTGCAGTGGTTTGAATTAATTCCTGTAATTTCCTATTTCATATTAAGAAAAAGATGCTCTGGATGTAAGTCAAAAATTTCTTGGCAATATCCGTTAGTAGAAATTTCTACTGCTATTTTATTTTTTGCAATTTTTCAAAAACAATTACAATTATTTTATTTCACACCAGTTCTTGTTGTAATAGAAACAATTTTTTATTTAGTGATATGGAGTATTTTAGTGGTAATTTTTGTATATGATTTATATCACACAATTATTCCAAATAAACTAGTTTATTCATTTGCAGCGTTAGCTTTTATTTTAAACTTAATAAAAATTCCAAATGATATGTGGTTTAAAATGCCATATTTATTAGATATTTTATCTGGATTTATTTTCTTTATACCTTTTTTCTGTATTTGGTTTTTTTCAAATGGTCGAGCGATGGGGCTTGGAGATGGAAAGTTGGTTTTAGGAATCGGATTTCTACTTGGTTTTATATCTGGTATATCTGCTATTGTTTTAGCTTTTTGGATTGGTGCAATAGTGTCGATAATAATTATGTTAGTTTCAAGATTGAATATAGTCTCTAGTGATATTACAATTAAAACAGAAATTCCTTTTGCGCCTTTCTTAATTTTAGGAACACTGATTTTATTTTTTGCGCAAATCGATTTATTGAGTTTAGCTTGGTTACTAAATCTAAATGTTTAAATTTTTTAACAAAAAAATAAAACAAAATACAAAACGCGGTTTCACTTTGGTAGAGATGGCGGTTGTAGCTGGAATATTTGGAATTATTACTGCAATTGTTGTTTTTAGATACGGAGACTTTACTTCTAATCTTCTAGTCTCAAATATGGCATATGAAATAGCTCTAACTGCCAGACAAGCACAAGTGTTTGGAGTGGGTGTGCGAGGTTTTGAAATAGATGGAGAAAGGAAATTTGATTTTCCTTACGGAGTTTATTTTAATTTAAATGATGGGTCTTCAATTGAAGCAGGACAATCTAGGAACTTTATTTTATTTATAGATAGAAATAATGATGCAAGATGTGGTGATGGAAATCCAACGGGTCAAAATATATGTACATGTAAGCCTGGAGATGAATGTTTAGAAAAATATTCTATGCAACGAAATATTCGTTTAACTGAAATCAAATTAGGAACAGGATTGGATAATTGCAGGAGTACAGGTATTATAACTTCAGCTGCCGTTTCTTTCAAAAGACCAAGTCCTGAAGCAAGAATTAAAAATATTACGGATAATAATGATAAGTTTTCATTTATACAATTAAAAGTAGAAGCTCCTAATTCAAATATAAATCCTAGTTATGTTTTAATTAGAAGTAATGGCCAGATTTCTGTTTCATCAAAAAATACTTGTAATGACGGTTTAAATTAGTATGTTTAAAGTAAATTTAAAAAAAGAAAACTCAAAAAAAGGATTTACATTAATAGAGATGTTAGTTTCTGTTGCAATTTTTTCAATTGTTGTTGTAATTTCATTGGGTGCCATACTTACTATTTTAGATGCAAACAGAAAAGCTAGAACCCTTACAGAAGTGATGAACAATATGAACTTTTCTGTTGAAGCTATTACAAGATCTTTAAAAACTGGGGTAGAACCAGAAGAAATTTTTACAGATGGAGGTACTTTGATTGTTAAATCAATTATTCTTGATGAGTCTGGTTTCAAAAGAGAAATTACTAGATATAAGTTTGTAAATCCAGTTGGACCAAACGGAATGATAGTTAGGTGTGTAAATACATCAAGCTCTTGTTCTTCTGATGAATGGCAACCTATCACATCGGAATTAGTTGATATTAATTCTTTTGATTTTAATGTTATTGAAGGATGTAGAAGGGGTGATTGTACATCAGTCGACGGAATACAACCTAGAACTCAGTTTTTTATTTCAGGTGAAGTGAAAATAAATGAAAAAATATCTTCAGATTTTTCTCTACAAACCACAGTTTCTCAAAGAAGATTGAATTTACCAGGAAGTGAAAGTGACATTCAGGGATAAATTATGAAAAATATTTTTAAAAAATTAATAAATACTAAAAAAAATAGAGGTTTCACTGTATTAGAAACACTGGTTGCTATATTTATTTTAGTCCTTGCTATTACTGGACCTATGGTTTTTGCCCAAACAGGATTAAGATCTGCTTTTTTAGCAAGAGACCAAATTACTGCTTTCTTTTTAGCACAAGATGCAATTGAAACAATTAAAAATGTTCGTGATAATAATGCGTTAAAAAATAGAGATTGGTTATATGGGTTATATGAAAATTGTCGTATAAATCCAGGTACTAACTGTTTAATTTCAGTTGAAACTGATCTTGGAAATGGTAATGTAAAAATAGAGTCTTGTCCGGACACAGGTTGTCGTAATCTAAAAAATGATTCAACTGGTAGATTTGGGTACACCTTGAGTGAAGGTGTGGAGTCTAGATTTACCAGAAATATTTATTTGACAGAAGTTTCTACTAATAGAGAGTTGAGAATAGTAGCTGAAGTTAAGTGGACTTCTAATGTTAGAATTAATGAATCGAGAATTATTGTTCAAGAAAATATTTTCAATTGGATCCCTAAAGCACAACAACCACCATTATAATATGAAAATAATAGATTTAAAAAAAATGAAAAGTAATAGAAAAGGTTTTACTCTACTTTTTTCAATTTTAGTATCAATTATGGTACTTGCTGTTGGAGCTTCAATCATTAACATTTCTTTAAAGCAAGTTATACTCTCTAGCTCTGGTAGGGAGTCTCAATATGCTTTCTATGCTGCAAACACAGGAATAGAGTGTGCTTTGTTTTGGGATTTGAATGGTGTTGTATTAGAAAATAATTCTACCTTGAAATATGTATTTCCTCCACCTGGTGAACAGAATTTAAGAATAACAAATACAGATGGTATTCAATGTGCAGGAAGAAGTATTACTGAAAGTTGGGATATTTCAAATCCAAATAGAACTGTTTTTAAAATTACAATATCTAGCGACATTATAGGTGCTGGTAAGGTTGAATATTGTGCAGAGGTGATAGTGGAAAAAGAAAGTTCTCAAAATGTAAGTACAGGATCAAATGAAAATTCTAATCAAGGGTCTGTAACCACAACAATTACCTCAAAAGGATATAATACTTGTGATATAAAAAATGATAAAAGAGCAGTAGAAAGAGGACTTGTTCTACAATATAGATCATAATAAATGAACGAAAAAGAAGCTAAAAAACACTGGAAGGCACTGAAAGAATCGATTGAATATCATCGCAATCTTTATTATCTCGACCAAAACCCTGAAATTTCAGATGAAGAATACGACGCTCTGGAAAGAGAGATTTTGGCTATAGAAGATCAGTTCCCTGAATTAAAAAAGAATTCTCCAACACAAAAAGTTGGTGGTGCAGCTGCAAGTGGTTTTAAAAAAGTTAAACATAAAGTTGCCCAGTGGTCTTTTAATGATGTTTTTGATGAAAATGAATTAATAGAATTTGATAAAAGAGTAAAGCGTGCACTTGCAGATGAATATGGTGATGTAAAAGTGGAGTACACGTGCGAATTAAAAATTGATGGATTAAAAATTGTTCTTGAATATCAAAATGGAGAATTATTTTCAGCTGCCACTCGTGGAGATGGCGTGATAGGTGAAGATGTGACAGAAAATGTGAAAACTATTAAAACAATCCCACATAAAATAAATTATAAAAAGGAGTTGATTGTAGAAGGTGAAATTTATCTTTCTAAAAAACAATTTGAAAAAATAAATAAACAAATTGAAAAAGATGGAGGGCAGCTTTATGCAAACCCGAGAAATCTTGCAGCTGGTACAATGCGACAACTTGATCCAGAAATGGTAAGAGAAAGAAATCTAGATGCCTTTTTATACGACATTGCGCGCACTGAAGATGAGCCTGAAACTCAATTTGATGAATTAAATTGGCTGTCTGAAAAAGGTTTTTTGGTAAACAATAATTTTATTTTGGCAAAAAATATTGATGAGGTTATAAAGTTTTGGAAAAAATTTGATGCACAAAAGGAAAAATTAGAATTCATGATTGATGGAATTGTGGTTAAAGTGAATGATAAAAAATTTCAAAGATATTTGGGTTATACAGGAAAAGCTCCGCGATTTGCTGTAGCTTTTAAATTTCCTGCAGAACAAACCACAACTGTGGTTGAAGACATTGCTTTTCAGGTTGGGCGCACAGGTGTAATCACTCCAGTGGCTCATTTAAAGCCTGTTTTGATTGCAGGATCAAAAGTATCACGAGCAACATTGCATAATGAAGATGAAATAAAGCGTCTAGATGTGCGTATTGGTGACACTGTTGTTTTGCAAAAAGCAGGAGATATTATTCCGCAGATTGTTAAAGTAGTGAAAGAGTTGCGACAAAACAAAACAAAACCTTTTTTATTTCCAAATAAAATTTCTGAATGCGGAGGTGACGGGAGTATTGAAAGAATTCCCGGAGAAGCGGCATATCGATGTGTGGATAGAAATTCATACTCAGTTCAACTTCAAAAACTTGCATACTTCGCTTCTAAAAAAGCTCTCGACATTGCCGGACTTGGTCCAAAACAAGTTGAGCAATTTGTGGAAGCTGGACTTGTTCAACATCCTGCTGATTTTTTCACGCTAACTGTGGGTGATCTTTTGCAACTAGAAAGATTTGCTGAAATTTCTGCCAACAAATTAATTGCTTCAATAAACAATTCTAAAGAAGTTGAATTAGAAAGATTATTGATTGGAATTTCAATTGATAATGTAGGAGAAGAAACAGCAATTCTTTTGGCAAATCATTTTGGTAGTTTAGAAAAAATTATTTCTGCAGATATTGAAGTGCTAAAATTTATTGATGGAATTGGTGAAGTGGTGGCTGAATCAATTTATAAATGGTTTAGAGATAAAAATAATTTAGAAATTTTGTCACATCTTTTGAAAGAAATAAAAATTAAAGAAAAAAAAATGGTTCGAAGTGAAAACAAAAATATTTCTGGAAAAAATTTTGTTTTAACTGGGGCATTGAGCACAATGTCTCGTGATGATGCAAAAAATTTAATTAGAAAATTTGGTGGAAGCGTATCAAGTTCAGTTTCAAAATCTACAGATTATGTTGTGGCAGGTGAAGATGCAGGAAGTAAATATGATAAAGCAGTTGAATTGGGTGTAAAAATCATAGATGAACAAGAGTTTTCAAAGCTACTTAAATAAGCTAATATAAGCCTTGTGAATAAAGAACAAATCTTAAATTTAGCCAAATTAGCCCGATTGGAGCTAACAGAAGCCGAAGTTGAAAAATACGCCTCAGAAATAGGCTCAATTTTAGGTTATGTAGAACAAATTAATTCTGCTGTAGCCGATGCAAAATCAGATGCGATTGAAACAGGAGGAGACAGAAATGTTTTTCGTGAAGATATTAATGCTGACGAGCCAGATACAAACACTGCTGGAATTTTGGCTTGCGCACCAGATGTGAAAGACAATTTTATTAAAGTTCAAAAAATATTAAATACCGACGATGGATCTAACTAAACTTACAATCAAAGAGGCTCACAAAAAATTAGTCGCGAAAGAAATTTCTGCGATTGATTTAGCCAATGCTTATTTAGAAAAAATTAAAGAAAAAAATTCTGATATCAATGCTTACATTACAGTTTTTGATGACGTAATTGAACAAGCTAAAAAAGCACAAGAAAAAATTGATGCAGGTGAAGCAACTCTTCTTACAGGTATTCCAATTTCAATAAAAGACAACATGTGTATGACAGGTAGACGCACAACTGCTGGTTCAAAAATTTTAGAAAATTATGTTGCTCCGTATTCTGCAACTGCGATTTTGAAACTCGATGAACATTCTCCAATTTATTTAGGAAAGACAAACACAGATGAATTTGCACAAGGTGCTTCAACAGAAAACAGTGCTTATGGAGTAACAAAAAATCCATGTGATACAGAAAGAGTTGCCGGAGGTTCTTCTGGTGGTGCAACTGCTTCAGTTGCTGGTGAAATGGCAGCTGGAGGATTCGGTTCTGATACTGGAGGTTCTATTCGTGAACCTGCGAGTTTTTGTGGAGTTGTTGGCTTGAAGCCAACTTATGGAAGTGTTTCTAGATATGGATTGATTGCAATGGCGAGTTCATTTGATGTAATTAGTCCAACTGCAAAAACTGTTGAAGATGTAGAAATTTTATTTGATGCAGTTCGAGGTAAAGATGAATTAGATTCTACAAGTCACGATAAATTGAATGAAGATTCAAAAGTTAAAACAATTGGTGTGCCTTATGATTTTTTGAAAAGTGGGATTGATGAGGATGTTTTGAAATCATTTAATGAAGGAATTGAAAAATTAAAGTCAGAAGGATATGAGATTAAAGATATAAAAATTCCAGGAATCGAACATTCATTGGCTGTGTATTACGTTTTGGTTCCAGCAGAAGTTTCTTCAAATATGTCTAGATACGATGGTGTTAAATTCGGTGAAAAAGTTCAGGGAAAAGATTTACTTGATACGTATATGAAAACTCGTGGAAAGCTTTTGGGTTCAGAGGTGAAGCGAAGAATTATGCTTGGAACATATGTTTTGTCTGCTGGATATGCAGATCAGTTTTATCGAAAAGCATGGCAAGTACGAAACATGTTGAGAGAAAATGTTTCTGAAATTTTTAAAGAAGTTGATGTGATTGCAATGCCTGTGGCTCCCACTCCTGCTTTTAAAATTGGAGAAAAATCTTCTGACCCTTTGCAAATGTATCTGAATGATATTTTTACAGTGTTTGCAAACGTGGTAGGAATTCCTGCAATTTCTGTTCCAGGAAATGAAGTTGAACGAGATGGAAAAAATCTTCCGGTAGGAATTCAGTTTCTTTCTGCACACTACAACGAGAAAAAACTCTTTGAGATTGGTAAGAAGTTTGAGAAAATAAAGTAATGGCAGATAAAAAACCAGCAGGACCAGAAGACAACGGTTTATTTTGGGGTGTGATAGGAATGATGTTCCTTCTTTTTATGCTGGGATATTACGCTGATAGATATTCTTCAAAAATTGAATCTCAAAATCGTGAACTTGGTGTAAATACAGAAGAAGAATTTAGAATTCTTCCTGTTGGTGATTTGGAAATCGGAAAAAGAGTTGCCAACGTTCTTGATGTGCAGGTGCGACAATCTCCTGGTGGTGCAATTATCGGTGAACAATCGAAGCGTGCAATTGGCAAAATTTTAGAAGGTCCTGTAGATGCTTATGATCAAAAGTGGTTTAGAGTAGATTATCAAGAAATTCCAGATGGATGGGTTTCTGCAAAAGATTTAACAAGTAAGATCGGTCTTTTTAGAGCGTTTAATATTTTTCCTATTTTATTTAGTATTTTTAAACCAATTGGAATTATTTTAGCAATCATTCTTTTATTTATGATTTTTAATATTTCTCGTAAACAAAAGAAAACAGAACAGTTGGTAAAAAATAAAAGAGAATTACAAGAGAATTCTTTAAACAGAAAAATGCAAGAGACATATAAAGAGAATTCAGAACCAGTTAGTTTGGCTAGTTTGGGATTACCTTCAAATCTTCCTGTTGGTGACGCAAGTGCTTTAGGTTTTACATTTGAGGTAGAAGAACAAACTCCAACTGGTCCTAAAAACGAAAGATGGGAAAGAGTGCAAAATCTTATTAAATCAACTTCATCTAGTGATTGGAGACAGGCGATTATAGAAGCAGATATTATTTTAGATGAAATGCTTACAAGAATGGGACATGAAGGAGAATCAATAGGAGATAAATTAAAGGGAATTGAGGAAAGTGATTTTATTACTTTGAACAAAGCTTGGGAAGCACACAAAATTAGAAATCATATTGCACACAGAGGCGGTGATTTTCTATTTTCAAAAGATGAGGCGGAGCGTGTTGTGAATTTATATCGCCAAGTTTTTGAAGAGTTTTATTATATTTAATATTTGACCAAAATCATTTTTTTTTGTAGTATTTTGAACATCCATATTTTTGGATGTTAAATCGCGGGGTAGAGGAGTAGTACCTCGAGAGGCTCATAACCTCTAGACCCCGGTGCAATTCCGGGCCCCGCAACAAGAAAAATTTCAATAAAAAATTTAGAGAAAAATAAAAGGCCGCCCCTTCGGGGCGGCCTTTTATTTTTTTATTTACCTAATTAACTTAGAGTCAATTCAACAATTTAGTTGTTGATTGTTCTGTAAGCTGTTCGGAATTCTGTGTTGTTTAGTTCTTTTGTTTGAACACCTGAAACACCATCTGAGTTTGTTGTGTATTCAACTGAATCTAGACCAACTCGGTATTGTCCTGCAGTTGTAACATTTGAAACTGTTACTACTACTGTAAATACTTCTGTTTCTCCTTCTTCAATTTTAAACACTCCGACAGTATCCTCGTCTGCTGTTGAATCAACTGTAAATGTTGTTGAGGCATTTCCAGCTCCTTCTAAGAATACGTTTACTGAAGATGTTGCAATGTAGAAATCTTCTTCAAATGCAGTTACTTCAAATGTAAATGTATAATCTCGACTTGTTCCAGCATCATTGTTTGAAGCTGATCCTTTATCTGAGAATCCAGACTTATTAACTACAATTCCTTCATTTGCCAATGTGTGTGTTTCTCCGTTTGCAGTACCTTCTGATGTTACGTCATCAGCACCTTCACCTTCGATTGCACCATTCTCAATTTTTGCAGAAATTGTTGCTCCTGAATCGTAGTTTGTTCCGTTAGCAGCTTTGAATTTTGCTGACAAAACAACTTCTACTTCATCATCTGCTTCAAGTGTGTAATCTCCATCGATATCAAATTCAACTACTCTTGATGAAGTTCCGTTTCCTCCTGAAACATATTTCCATTTAGTAAACTTATCTCCATCAATTTCTAGAATTAGATCAGAAATCATATTTGAAGTTGTAGCACTTGTTTCAAGTAATACTCTAACTGTGTCAATTTCAATATCGTTATCTTGACCTTCTAGATCGAATACAATAATTTCGTAAGCGCTAGATTTTTTGTTGTTTTCAACTTTCAATGTTGTTGAGTCTGGATCGTTTTTAGATGAACTCACGTTCAATTCTTCGTTTGCGCCAGCGACTTCGATATCAAAATCTACTGTTTCTGAATCAGAACCAATATATTGTTGAATACCTTTAGCGTCTGTTGCTCGGATACCATTATCTAAAACATTTACAGTGAATGTATCTTGATCATCTGAGTCAACATTTTTTTGTGCTGTTACTCGAACAATCATTTTTGCAGAATCACCTTCATTAACTTTGTAATTGATTCCTGAGATTCGAACTGTACCTCTATCTTCGTCTAGATATTTATCTTCGTCAGATAGATCTGCGCTACCAACAACTTTGTTGCCAATAACTAGTTCTACTTCTTCAAGTGCATCCCATACATCTGTTGAATCATTTTCATCTGCGTTTGCAAATTGAAGATCAACTCGATCTAATCGTACGTCACCGTCTTCTACATCGAATTCAATTTCAGCAACGTCACCTGATTGTCCTTCTTCTACGTCAGAATCATCTCCTGATGAGAAGTCAAAAGATTCAAGTGAGGCTTCGTCTCCTTTTAGATCATTGTTTGGTTTTGGATTTGTAGGAGTTGTATTTCCACATTTTGTAGAAACATCAGCTCTTGTCATTGGTCCAAAATATCCAGCCGCAGGTGCAATACCTACTGAAGCTTGATATCGTGCCAAAGCAGATTGTGTAAGTCCGCCGAAGTATCCTTTAGATACTCCAGATGGAAATGTTAAGAATCCTTTTGATTCTAGAAAGTTTTGTAAGTTAACTACATCAGAACCTGTTGAACCTATAGTCAAATTTCTTGAGAATGAGGCACAAGCAGATGCATTTGTAGAATTACTTGCAGCTAGCACATTTGAAAGTGGCATAGCTATAATCGCAATCAACATTAGCCCTGAAAGAGCTTTTGCTGTAGTTTTTAATTTACTCATAATAATTTAATTAAATTGTTATAATAATTTATGTGTTACTTTTAATAACTCCGTGTTTTCTAACACCAGTATTTAGTTGTCAGGGTTCACGGGGCTTCACAATAGTTAACACACTAGGTAGTAAAATCTTACATATGTAAGAAAAGGCCTTTTTAAGGGTTAGCATAAATGGAAAATATATACGAAAAATACGTTGACGACATCTTTAGATACATGATGTTTAGGCTAAAAAACAGAGAAAAGGCACTTGATTTAACCCAAGAAGTGTTTGTTCGAATGTGGCAATCTTATTTATCTAAAGGTAAAGATATTGAATTTCCAAAAGCATTGTTATATAAGATAGCTCATAATATTTTAGTAAATTCATACGAGCGAGATAAAAAGCATGACTCTCTGGACGATTTAACAGAAGAAGGTTTTGAAGTCGAAGATACTTCAAAAAATGATTATTTTGAGGTAAAAGATTTACATGATGCACTAGAGAAATTACCCGATAAATATTCTGATCTGATTATGCTCAGATATATAGAAGGGTTTTCAATAAAAGAAATCGCCGAAATGTATGATGAGTCTGAGAATGTGATGTCGGTAAGATTGCACAGAGCAATAGACCAATTAAAGAAAATATATGGATAATCCAAAAATACAAAATGATATAGAAAAAATGAAAGCTGATTACAATCGGGTTTCTTTAAGTTTTGCAGAAAGAGAAAATCTTAAAGCAAGTATTTTTGAAAAAATAAATTCAACTCCTGTTAAGTCACCATATTTCAATTGGTCATTTTATACAAAAGCTACATCATTAGCTTTTGCGACATTTGTTTTGATTACATCTCCAATAGTTGCAGCAGCACAAAAAAGTTTGCCTGGCGATTTTCTTTATCCTGTAAAAACACAAGTAAACGAAAATGTTGTAGAAATTTTTGTACCACAAGAAGAAAGAGAGGAATATCACAAAACACTTCTTACAAAAAGAGCGTTTGAAATTAAGACACTTTCAGAAGAAGGGGAATTAAGTGAAGAGCAAATTCAAGCAGTAGAAATTGCAATAGAAGATTCTGTTTCTGAGGTTTTGACTGTTTCAGAATTGAATCAAAAAACAGAGGAAGAGATAATTCAAGATCATCAAGATGTTATTGCGGTTTTAGAATTTAGTTCAAAAATAATTGAAGAAAACAAATCGGAGGAAGTTAATTCAAAGATTGATGAATTTAAAGTAATTGCAGAAAATTCTTTAGTTAAGCATGTTGAAACTATTACAAACTCAGATGATGGGGTAGAGGATTCTGTGAATGAGCTGATTGAAGATGCAAAAGAAATAATTGAAACAATTCCAGAAGAAGACAAAAAAGAATTTTCAGATGAAGTAGAGAAAATTGAAAATACAAATAGCGAACCTGCCGTTGTACAGAGTGATGTTCAAGATGAAATTGGCCTTATGAGTTTTAGCGCAAAAATGGTTGAAGAAGTTGAGTCAGTGAAAGAACAAAAAACTGAAAATAAGTTGGACAGAGTACTTGAATTGCATGAGCAAATTGCAGAGAGAAAAATTGAGCTAGAAATTGAAAAACTAGAAAAAAGTGTTAATATGTCGTTCTAGCATTATCCCGAGGTAGCTCAGTTGGTTAGAGCGTAGCACTCATAAAGCTAAGGTCGACGGTTCGATCCCGTCTCTCGGGACAAGATTGACTTTTTGTTAAAGATATGTTATTTTTATAAAGAATTTGTGGCATTGGAATGCCACTTTTTTTGTTCTATGTCATCTCAATCATGAAAAAAATCATTAATACAGTTGTCGCTTTCGCTGTTTTGATCAGTCTTTACCTCTGCTTCCGAAAGGAGCCAGTGGTGAGTATTGGCAAGAAAGCCGAAGTCGCTCCGGCGGCTATCACGTTTACTCCGAACGTGAGCAACAAAAAACTCAACATCAAAGAACGTCTCGAGGCTTTTGGTCTCGGAGGTGGTATTTCGTCAGTCGAAGTCCACAAGTAATAAAAAATCTGAGAGCAAACCAAAAAAACAAAATCAACTCAAAGAAATAAAAATGAAAAAGATTCTTGTCATTTTGTTCATTGTGTTCGCAGTTCTTGCGGGCCAATCTCAAGACGAGCGCGACACGTTTCGTGCTGGTCAAGCCCTCGCTCGCGCCTTTTGGCATGAGCTGTTCATCAGTCTCAATTACCAGAACCCTGATGGTAGTTATCACTACATGGTGGCAACTACCGACGTGCATGGTTCTGTGGACTCGGTCACGCTCGATGGGAAGGTTGTCATTTCCGAGGAAGAGGGAATCTCTCTCCCTGGAATTCCTGTTCCAATCGGTGGCATGCGAAATGTCGCTGTCTATGTCGACGGTGTCGATACAAACGAAGTTCCGGTTGTGATGGGGCAAGGAAGGTTTGATCTGGTGGATGAAAAACACCCGATCAGTATCATTCTCCGTCCAACGGAAACCACCAAGTTCGTAGCCTACGACATTTCGGGACTTGATCTCCCGAAAGACTTCGATGTCTACAATCTGCGTCTCGTCCTTCAGGATGGCACATGGGTCGGCTACTATCAGCCGTGGCTCGGAGGTTTTGTCATGTTTGTGGATCCGTCCGGTTCGCCTTTTTATGCGACCATCTCGACGGAAAATCCGCAAATGCGTTACGACTCGATTCTTATCGATCCGCTCAAGCAGAAGACGAAGTCCTTTCAAGGTTCATCCATCAACACGCAGCTTATTGGCGGAGTTCATCGGTTCATGTTTCAAAACTCAACCGACGGATGGTACAACGACAATATGCAGTCTTCGCTCGACGGGTACATCGAGAAAAACGGGAGTAAGGTGAAAGCCAAGTCCTTTATCTTCGAAAATACCCGAGGTCTTTCACTTGCTCTCTATGTCTACGGAGAGGTTTCGTCTTCGACCAGGATGAAGATGTCGGCTTACTTCGTCTATCCTGACAAGGTGAAGCTGATTGGCGAGACTACGATTTCACCGACCTACCAAAATGGTCGGTATGAAGTTTCGACTCCTCTTCGAATCTATCCGAAATCGACCGACCCAACTTCTTTGATGTTTGTTGTCGAACAAGTTTCGGGCGAACCTGCTCAAAATCTCGGTTTCTCGTTGTATAACGAATACCGAGATCCGTTTACGGGTAAGCTCGTGATTGATGAAGATGGGTTCGTCGACGAAGGTTCTTCAGCCAACAATGACGAGGGCAGTAGCCGTGATTATGTCTTCAGTTTCGAAGCGACCGTAAAAGACGGCGACGTCAAAGTGTTCGCGAAGGACATAAAAACGTTCGTCGGCGGAAGCGGTCAGTATTCTTCTACGAGGACGGTCGATTCCGCAGCTGAAGAAACCTCATCTGGAGTTTTTGTCATCATGCGAGGCCAGACTCGGAAGTTTACTGTCGTTGTGACAGTCTACAATGTCTACATCTCTGGTCAGTACCGGGTTGGTCTGGATTCGGTCGGTGCTGTCGATGTCGACAATACCAGGTTTCGAACGGCCTACCGAACGATCAATCAATCCTCGGGCGGTAAGGGGTGATCTGATTCATGATTTCAGTGTGGCGGTTTGGCTTTGCCAAACCGCCCTTTTTTCTTTTAATTTAAAACACAATTTCGAATATTGATAAACCTGGCTTTATTTGATAAAGTACTTGGACGCGATATCTTAATGGTTTCGTGACGCAAATGAGTCGTTGCGGGTGTAAGCAAAACTTCCACCCGCTGCGCTCAGAATAATGAAAATAAATTTTCATTATTCTTCACTTGCGGGTGTAGCTCAGCTGGTTAGAGCGTCCGCCTGTCACGCGGAAGGTCGAGGGTTCGAGTCCCTTCACTCGCGCAAGTATATATGTATTGTACAATTAGATTGTTACAATGATGTATAAGGAAAAAACAAATTTTAAGCAGATTGTTGAATTTTTACTAATTATTTTTTGGTTTTCTTGTGCATTTTCTGTTTTTTATTTTTCAATTGTGTTTTTATTCGGACCAGAAGATTCATACGAATTTTATAAATTTCGGTACAAACTGCAACATGTGAATATCAATCCATTTATTTTTTTATTTTTTAAACACAAATTATTTTTTGTGATCGGTGTAATTTTTGTTGTAGTATTCCCCATATTTAAAAAAGATCTTTTTAAATCTCTTAGAAACAATAAGTGAGTATAAAAACACTATTATTGTATTAATTGAGTTCCAACAACGTCCACGAGCTCGCGCAATGCTTGCGATAAGCATGCAAAGATAAAAACACCTCAAGTCTGAGTTACTTTTTTTTTTAGGAGGTGATATATTTTAAAAATGAAAAATATAAAATCGGTAACAGCAATTATTTTAATATTACTACTTGTAATTTTTTTAAGTATTAAATTATTATACGGGGTGAATAATAAAAATATTGATTCACAAGATATTGATTTATTAGAATTTAATACAGAAGAAAACTACCAAACTGAATTTGAAGAGAATATATTGAATTCTGAAGAGGGTTCGGTTTCTATTAAGTATTCTGGTTCATTTTCTGCCACCTTGATTGCGACTGATAAACAAGGACGGGAAGCTGAAGAAACTATTGCTTATGGTGTAGATGATCTTTTTAAAGATAGTTCTGATAATGGTGGTTATTTCGTCATTTCAACTAATAGACAGAATGAGAGAATAATTGGTTTTGATTTAGTTTCAAGAGTTGAATTTACAGATCAAGGTCCAGTTATTACTGATGTGATTTCAGAATCGGGTTTCGGAGAATTTTACAGAAACAATTGGTTTTTTATTCCTCAGATAGACAGGGAAAGCACCAAAACAACCGCTGATCTTATATTATTTAAGCTTGATATGTATGGAGAAAAATTATCAGAATGGGCTTTTGGTAAAGAATTGGTGTTACGCCCAGAATGGAAAGAAGATTTTGGAATTATGAATACCGAAATTACAGATTCAGGAAATATTAAAGTAGATTTTATTGGTACTTGTGGAATAGATGATAAATTTCCTGTATGCGCCCAATATATATTAGATGTTGAAAACAAAGAAATTATTCTTATTGAAAATAGGTCATTTTAGTTCCAACAACGTCCACGAGCTCGCGCAATGCTTGCGATAAGCATGCAAAGATAAAAACACCTCAAGATCGAGGTGTTTTTTGTTTTGGGAGGTGGTATATTTTGGGTATGAAAATTAAGTATCCGAATGATTCAGATATACATCAAACAAATTTAGTTGAGTTAGAATTATTTGGTACAGAAAATGACCCTGATCAGGCTACTCCTACAATGGAAAATGCTAAGCTTTTGATTGATTTGAATAAGAATAATTTTATTTGTATAAAAGATAAGAATAAAGTTATAGCTTGGTCTGTTGTTCTCCCAACATCTACAGAAAATAAGGATAAATTTTTATCAAAACAAATATAATATTTTAAAAATAATTTTTCTATAAACAAATTTTATGCAATGTGTTTATCGGTAGAGGGAATTGGATTATTGAATAAAACAGAGAGAAGTCTGAACATTACAATTCCTTTTGTTAATAAAGTTTAATTTTAGTTTTCAAAACTAAAATATGCTAATATCAAAAATATGAAAAATTCTAAAAATTATATTATTTTTTGTTTAGTGGTTATTGTTCTAATTTTGTCTGGCGTTCTTATTTATTCATCTGAAGGGAGTACAAATGTTTTAGTTAACGAAAATATAGATTACTCTTCAACCACAAATAAATTTTCAACAGAATCTGCTGTTGTAAAAGATGAAAATTCAACAGAAGAAAAATTTGAAAAGGTGCCAGCGGCTATTAAATCAATCAAGTATTTAGGGAATAATCAGTGGTCTTTAGAGGTGGATATTTTGTCACACAATCCTGATTGGGTGCCGGGCGGATACGGAGGACTGTATGAAAATCAAAGTATAAAAATCAGAAATTTGATAATCAACAAAAATACAAAGAATTTCACATGTGAATTCGGGATGTTTAAAGGAGAATTTAGAAGTAGTACTGATCTGATGAACCAGTTCAATGAAACTTTGGATACGTATCGTGTTGAAAGTCAAAACAATCCAACTGGGTATAAAGCTGATCTTGTATATGATGTTGATATTGAGGGTGGTTTGATTACCGCTACTTATGAAAGTTGCAGCAGTTAATTCGCATTAAATTGTATAATCTAGAAAAATTGACAAACTTGAAACCTAGAATATAGAATTAGCAGATGAAACAATTATTTCACTCCGCGCAAAATAAAAATCATAGTCGTCTAAATTTATATAATCTGGTCACACATCATCCAGAAGCAACTTTCTATTTTAAGTACGACGGCCCAGATTTATATGAATTCAATATAAATAGAAACGATGTTCTTATAATTGACCGTTCTTTGAATCCTAAAAACGGTACTCTTATTATTTCAATCCACAATGGTGAATTTGTAATAGAAAAATTTTCATATAAAAAAGAAACTGACGTATGGGGTGTTATTAGTTTTGTTGTGCATAAATTAATTTAATGAAAACTTTTGCGCTTGTAGATTGTAATAATTTCTTTGTGTCTTGTGAAAGGGTTTTTAGTCCGCGCGTACAAAATATGCCAACAGTTGTTTTGTCTAGTAATGATGGTTGTGTGATTTCTCGTTCTCAAGAAATAAAAGATATGGGTGTGCCTATGGGGATTCCGTATTTCAAAATGAAGGGAAATTATGATTTATCAAAAATTGCTACTTTCTCAACTAATTTTAAATTATATCGCGACATGTCGGCTCGAGTGATGGCGGTGCTGGAAGAATTTTGTCCAAAGATTGAAATTTATTCTATTGACGAAGCTTTTGCTGATTTGAGTGTAATTGAGAATCCTGAAAAATTTTGCTTAGATTTGCAAAAGAAAATAAAACAATATACCGGTATTCCAGTTTCAATTGGAATTGCACCTACAAGGACATTGGCAAAGTTGGCAAATGTTACAGCAAAGGAAAGCAAAAAACCTGTTCACGTTTTAAAAGCAAAAAATGAAATTGAAGAAATTTTAAAAAATGTTTCTGCAGGAAAAATTTGGGGTATTGGATCAAATACTTTAAGTGCACTTTTGAGATTTGGTATTACAAATGCTTTTTCTTTGACTCAACAATCACCACATTGGATTCATAAAAATTTCGGAATAACGCTTTTGAGGATTGTGAATGAATTAAAAGGAGAATCTTGTTTTAGTATTTCAAAACTACAAGAACCGAGAAAATCTATAATCGATTCTAGGTCATTTGAAAAAGTTGTTTCTGATTTTAAAACACTTTTTGAATCAATTTCGTATCATGTGGCAAATGCAGCATATCAAATGCGTGAGGAAGGAAGCGCTGCAAAAAGACTAAGTGTAACTATCTCTACAAATCGTTTTTCAAATACACCAATATATTATCAGACAAAATCAGTTTTATTTGAGAGGCCGATTTCTGACACAATAGAACTCACAAAAAATGCCAGAGAAATTTTGAGAGAGATTTATGTTGAAGGTTTGGGATATAAAAAAAGCGGGATTATGCTCTCAGATTTAATACCTATTGATAGTTGTTATGAAGAAGATTTGTTTGGTGGGAAAGTTTTTCAAAACGAAAAATTGATGAAGTCTGTCGATACTTTAAATCTGGCTTATGGTGAAGGCACTGTAAAATTAGCCTCAGAAGGTATGAATAAAAACTGGGCTTCATCTAAGAAATTTATTTCCGGCGAATTTACAACTGATTGGCATGATATGCCGGTGGTTTCTAAAAGTTTTCTTTAGATATATAATCCAAGTATGGAAGAAAAAAGACCAAAGGTTGGAGTGAGTGTAATTGTTGTTAAAGACAACAAGGTCTTATTGGGTAAAAGAAAGGGCTCACATAGTGCGGGTGTTTGGAGTTTTCCTGGTGGACATTTAGAATTTAAAGAATCAGTTGAAGATTGCGCAAAAAGAGAAACACTCGAAGAAACAGGTCTCTTGATCGAAAAATTTATAGTTGGTCCCTATACAAATGATTATTTTGAAAAAGAGGATAAACACTACATAACTTTGTTTATGATAGCTAAAATTGATTTAGGTGAACCAAAAAATTTAGAACCAGAAAAATGCGAAGGTTGGGAATGGTTTGATTGGGATAATCTTCCAGATGAATTATTTGCTCCGATTAAAAGATTAAAAAATTTAGGACTTGAAATTTTATGAAAAAGAAATTTTTTTTGTTTTTAATATTAATAGTTGTAATAGTTTTAATTTTTATATTTTTTAAAACTCCATCACACGATCGAGACTGGGCAGAAGATTCAAAAATATTGCCAAGTATTTCCGTAAGTGAAAACCAAATTGAAGTGAAAAATATCCGTGATTGGCGATATGCTAAAAATGAAATTTTGTCGAAAGATTATTACGATGAGACTTTAGATTTAGATAAAATTGATAAGACCTATTTGTTATTTAACCCTTTTGGTAAATGGAATGGAGTTGGACATTCATTTTTCTTGTTTGAATTTTCTGATGGAAAAACTATTTCTGTATCAATTGAAGCACGTAGAGAATCAACTGAGAGCTTTAATTCTATAGAAGGTTTGTTCAATAATTACGAGCTTTGGTACGCTTACGGTAGTGCCGCAGATTTCATAACTAGACGAGCAGTTCATTACGAAGATAGCGAGCTAAATATGTATCCACTTTTAATATCAAAAGAAGCCAGTAGAAATTTATTTTTAGATTTAGCAAAAGAATCAATAAATCTAGAAAAGCAAGCAAAGTTTTATAATACAGTGCAATCAAATTGCACCAACTTACTAATGGATTCAGCAAATAGAATTAAAAAAGGAAGTGTACCTTTTCATTACTCTAGATTTTTTACAGGTTATGCTGATGATTATGTTTATAAGTTAGGTTTTATTCCAAATGATCGAAGTTTTGAGGAAATTAATAAAAAGTATAGAATTGATGCACAAGTTCAAGAGATAGATAATAAATTAAAAAATTATACTCGGGAACAATTTTGGAATGCAATAAATGAATCTAGTATCCAATTTAATTAAAATATTTAATTTTTTTAAGCCGCTGAAGTGGGCGATTATTTTTCAAATATTCCTTTTAATTTTATTTTCTTTAGTTGCCCTAGCTTGGCCATATTATTTTGGAAAAATTATTGATGGTGTTACGTCTGGAAAAAGTTTTAATGAAATATCAAATTATCTTTTATTTTTTATTCTTGCAACTTTCGGAACATCTCTAATTGATTTGATTAGAAATGTTAATGAAAGGAAAAATATTCAAAAACAATCAGAAAATCTTTTGGATAAAATTTCTTTGAATAAAATGACAGAGCTTTCTGTTGGTCAACATATTAGGACTGATAGTGGATTTAAACAAAGCGTTTTAAATGATGGTAAAAATGCTGTTGCTCAGATTTTTTTTAGTTTGAATTATGATTTATTGCCACAAATATTTAGATTTATTTTTATTATAGGAGCAATGATTTTTATTACTCCAATTATTGGTTTTATATTTTTGGTAATTTGTATTATTCAATTTGCTGTCTATCAGCTTATCAATATTAAACATATAGATAAATGGAGGGAATTTCGTGATCATAGAATCGAAGTTGATAGATGGAATTCTGAAATGATCAGGATTGTTACTTCTATAATTTTCAGAGGAGCTTCAAAAGAAGTTTTATTAAATCAGGACAAAAAACTTGAAGATATAAAAAAACATTTTCAAAAAACTTGGGTTCCGTTTGAAATAAAAACAGGAATAGTGACTTTTATTGGTGACTTTAATCTTGTCTTAATGATAACACTTGCAATTTTTTCGGTTATTTCATGGCAAACCTTGTCTGTTGGTGCTGTGGTTACGTTATTAACTTATGGATTCAGAATAATTGTTTCAATTGAAAGTGTTTATCATACAATCAGACGTCTTTCATTCCAGTGGACACAAGTTGAAAAATTCTTTGAAATTTTAGAAATCGAAAACAATATAAAAGAAATTAAGAATCCAAAAATTTTAGAATCAAAAGAAATAGGATATACAATTAAATTTGAGAATGTTGTTTTTGCTCACTGTAGTGATGATGAAAAAACTGATTTGAAAGCACTTGATAAAGTTTCTTTTGAAATTAACGCTGGAGAAGTGTGTGCAATTGTTGGTCGTTCTGGTGCAGGAAAAACTACAATCATAAATCTACTTCTGCGAGCTTTTGATCCAGATAAAGGGAAAATTAAAATTGAAGGTATTGATCTGAAAAAACTTTCACTAGAAGCTCATAGAAAAAATATCGGAATTGTGGAGCAAGAAGTGATTTTACAAAACACTACGCTAAGAGAAAATATTTTGTTTGGTCTTTCAGATAAAGAAAAAGAAAGTTGGACTGATGAAAAAATGATTGAATTAGCGAAAATCACACGAATTGACCAGTTTTTCGACAGACTTGGAGAAAAACCATTTGAAGCAGTGGTGGGTGAAAGAGGTATAAAGCTTTCAGGTGGACAAAGACAAAGAGTAGGAATTGCTCGTGCACTTTCTGTAAATCCAGAAATTCTAATTTTTGATGAAGCCACAAGCTCACTCGATGGAGAAAATGAAAAGGCAATTCACGAAGCCATGAAAGATGCTTTCAAAAATAGAACTGTAATTGTTATTGCGCACAGACTCTCAACTGTTCGTCATGCCGACAAAATTATTTGTGTTGAGAAAGGTAGGGTTGTCGGAATAGGTCGTCATGAAGATCTTTACGAAAGTTGCCCAGAATATAAGATGCTTGTGGATATCCAAAGCGAATAAAATTTTATTTAAAATATATATGATAAAATTTCAGTATGTATTTTATAAAAAAATCTTGGTTTTCTGAGTTATTAGTAATTTTTTTGTTTTTATTAACAATTGTACCGTCAAATGCTTTTGCTCAGGTTGTTGATAATTCTAAAAGTACAGAAATTGTAAATCAAAATACTTCATTAATTACTGTTAACATTAATAATGTTGCCTTTTCAGAAGAAAGAGAAATTTACATCGATTTTATTGCAGAAAATAAATCCGACGTATTTTTAGATAATCTGCAGTATAGCTTTGAATTTTATCAAGGAGACAAATTAGAAAAAACAGGTCTTATATTCAGAAATCTTGATTATGTGGTTTCAACTACTGATTCCCTTGAAAGGATTGCCCCAAAAGAAAAAGTTAGAAAGACTATAAAATATAAAATGCCTGAATCTATTCCAGGTGGACCATACTTCATAAGAGGAGTAGTTTTTAATGAAGAAGCATCAGTATATGGTGTTGGTTATACAACTGAACCAATCAGACTAACAGGTTTAGGTGGTTTTATCTCAGAAAAATCTTCAGCTCTAGTTGATATAAATAATAAAAAAGTTTATCAATTAATGGCAGGTCCAACTTTAGAAAAAGATGGAAATTATCTAATTGCTTTTCCTGCAGACATTAATACAAATTTATTTAAATATTTAGAAAATAATGAGATTTTAGCAGATATTAAGATTTCTCATTTGTCAGATAGGAATAAAATTGTTTATGAAAAATCTAATATTCCATTGAGTAAGCAAATTCGGCAAGACAAACTTGCTTTAGAGATTAAAGTGGAGCCATGGGAAAATATGTTGTCTGGTCCACACACCATGCTAATTAATTATAAAAATGAAAAAGGTGAACAAATTTCTGAAACAACAAAAGTCCGACTTCTTTACAGAGGTTTAATTGGAAGAGTCTACAATGTAGAAACAAATATAAACTCATATAAAAGAGGAGAACCTATAAATTTAGATGTAAATGTAATTGTTGCGGGAGACGAAACCGCTAAATTAGCAAATCTTAAAGTAGAATTTAAAAATAAAGGTCAGTTGGTCCAAGAAGAAAACAAAAGTATTGAATTAGAGCCAACTTTCGAAGGTACAGATACAATTATAAATTTCAATGATAAAAAAATTAAATATAAAACCATAATTGATGAAATAAAAATTACTCTAACTTCGGAAAATGGAACTGTTTTAGACGAAAATACTATAACCATGGATACAAGTAAAGAATATACTTATCCTAAAGATTCAAATTGGTTAATGAATACTTTGATTGCAATAATTCTTTTAGTAGTTGTTCTAGTGATTTGGGCAATTATAAAAAATAAATTCAACTTACATCTTGCAAGTGTTTTAATAGCATTTATTTTGATCACAGGTGCTTATTTATCAAGCGGTGAACATTCAGTTTTTGCTCAGGATTATAATTGGGATGATTATTATGGTCAAAGGGGATGTACAGATCCTAGGGCTTCTAATTACAATCCAAATGCTACCGTAAATGATGGCAGTTGTTTATACTTCGAAGTTTCTGGTTGTACTATGATACAGTCACCTGATTATAATAGTAGTGCTACTACGAATGATGGTAGTTGTAGAGGTTGCGGTGACCCTAGAGCTTTGAATTATTGGGAAGGCTATGATATTCGAGATGATAGTACCTGTTATTACGATGATCCTGATGCTGTTTACGGCTGTATGGATAGAACTGCATCCAACTATAATAGTGCAGCAAATAGAGATGACGGAAGTTGTAGGTATGATGAAAAGGTTGGTTGTATGGTAGATCATTTTGGGATTTCTAATTACGATCCAGAAGCTAAATTACCTGGAGATTGTGAAGGATGTACAGATAGAGAAGCTATAAATTATCATCCATCAGCTGTGAGAGAGCCACCATATGATTTTTGTTATTACGATGATTGTATGGATCCAACAGCATCTAATTATAATAGATTAGCAAGAATTCAAACTGACCCAGATGCATGTGATTATAGACAATATCCTGGTTGTACAGATGAATTAGCTTCTAATTATGATCCAACTGCTACATATGACGATGGTACTTGTTACTATAAACCTGGCTGTACTGATAAATTGGCTAAAAACTTTGACCCAGCAGCAAAAGCGGGTGACAATAGTTGTATATATGACGATGAAGGATGTACAGATAAATTAGCTTCAAATTATAATCCAAGAGCTACAAAAGACGATGGAAGTTGTATATATGGTGTTCCCGGTTGTACAGATCCATCAGCGATTAATTACAATCCTCTGGCTACAATTAGAGACCAAAGTTGTAAGTGGAGAAAAACACTTTTAGACCTTTGGTCTAATGATGCGAAATCTGGTAATCAAGGTGAATGCAATGACGATCCAATAGACTCATCATGGTTTGTAAAAGTGAAATGTTCTCAATGTGGGAATCTAGGTGAATCATTGACTGTGGATTATTTCAACAATGGCTATAATAGTTCTCAACATAATCAATCTCATACAATATATTTTTCTTCTCCAGGTAATATGCTAAATAGTTACAGATTATATATTATTGCTGCTAATGAAAAACTTAATCCAAAGTACGTATTCTCAAATGAGTTAAAAAAAGCAGAAGAAAATAATTTAGCAGGTACTCCAATAAATAATGCGAGTGATGTTATTAATGAATGGATTATAGGTCCGTTTGTTTTCCCATTTTACTTTGAAGAAAAAAATAGTTGCACAGAAGAAGTCCAAGAGCACAAGCAGCAGTATATTGTACGAGCCTCAACTACTTTTGATGGTGATTTTTGTAGAGCTGATGGTCCTTCAATTATTACAGTAGTTAAAGACATATCATGTGATATAAAACCTTGTAAGTCAAGTGTGAGATCATCATTTTTTATTGATAACAATGAGGATGGAGTTCCAGGGGGAGGTGAGAATTATTTAAAGTCTGATAACGCACCTAGTAATTGTTCTGGTCAATCAGGTGCACCTTTAGGTGTTGTAGATGGAAAAGAAAAGGGATACTTTTCTGCTCTAGAATCCAATGATTGTAATTCGGAATCTATAGCAGAATTCGTTCAAAATGAATTAGAACCAGGTGATTACCGTGCAACCATTGATCCTTCAAACTCATTTGGTTGGATTCAAACAGGGATTCAGTATTTAATAGAAGGATCAGGTTGGCAATCAAGAAGTAAAACTGATTATTTACCATTAGAATCTAATAAAATATTGAAATCAAGGATAGGTTTAAAACTCGACACACGTTACCCAGTGGTACTATCTTGTGAGGCCAGTCCTAATTATTCAAGAAATACTAATAAAACAGTTAATTGGAAACTAAGTGGTTTTTATTCGGATAAGTTTGATTTAAATGATTTAGAGTTAGTGTGGACTGATCCTGATGGTATTATGGAACCTCCTACAAGAGATAGACCGGGATCACAATATTGTGATTCACCATCAAGTTGTAGTACCTTATCACCAAGGAGTAGTATATTAGGTGGAAACTTTTGGTATGAGTATCCTAGAATAAATAGCAGAAATAAACCTAATCTTTATAACATGAATGTGTTTGCTAGATATAATGGTGAACAAGTTTCTCAAGAAGTAAGCTGTAGATCGATCCAAATAAATGAAATGAACGCTTCATGTAATGCCTACTCTAAATTTGATGATATAGCAACTGGACAAATAATACAATCTGTTAACCCAGATGAAGAAGTGTGGTGGAGTGTAAATGTAGATGGAGCCATAGGCACACCAACTTATAAATGGACAGGTGATGGGTTATTTACTACGAAAAAGTATCAAAATAAAAACATAGGACCATTTAGATATAAAGATAAGAAGAAAACTAAAACTGTTAGAGTTGAGGTAACTGATATAGATGGTGCTACAGCAGAGAATAATTGTAGTGTATTTGTTAGAGAATGTACTACTAATGAAGAATGTCCTAATAAAGAATGTCAGTTGACATCTGGATTATGCGTTGATCTACGGCCATTATTTGAAACTGATTTGTTCCTGGATCCAGGACTAATAAATGAAGGAGAGAAATGTGGTTTAAGTTGGTCTGCCAACGAGTCAACAAAATGTACATTGTATAAGAATGGTGAAATAATAGATGAAAATGCACCTATATCAGCTAATGGAATGCTTGTAGAAATAGGGACATATTTAGTTACATGTACAAATGATGACCCAAATGTTGCTCCTGTATCTAGCGGTCCTGTAAGGTGCTTACTGAATCCAGATATAAGAGAGCAATAAAATATGTTGGGAAGAGTAATTATCACTGGGGGTTCTGGTTTTCTTGGGAGTGAAATTGCCGCGCGCCTAAAGGCGCGCGGCATTTCACCTGTGATTCTGGACATTGCAGCACCTCGAGATCCATCTTTAATTTTTGTAAAAGCAAATTTATCAGAAAGTATTCCTGAAGATGAAAATTTAAAAAATCCATACGCAGTAATTCATTTAGCAGGCGCACCTATTTTTGGAAAATGGACAGAACAAAAGAAAAAGTTAATTTACGACTCTAGAATTTTAGGAACAAAAAATCTTGTAAATTTATTGCAGAAAGAAGAATTTCGTCCAAAAGTTTTAGTTTCTGCTTCTGCTGTTGGATTTTATGGAGACAGAGACGAAGATGAAATAAATTTACAAACTCCAAAAGGAGCAGGATTTCTTTCTGATGTTTGTAGAGACTGGGAAATGGAATCATTTCGTGCAGAAAAAATAAACATTAAAACTACTGTAATTAGAAACGGATTAATTTTAGGAAAAGCTGGTTTGGTAAAAGTTTTGATACCATACTATGAATGGGGAATTGGAGGTCCGATTGGAAGTGGGCAACAATGGTTTCCTTGGATACATGTTTCAGATTGTGCAGAAATTTATATTGAAACAGTGTTGGGAAAAATTGATTCCAGAGTGTTAAATGCTGTTGCTCCAGAACAAATTCGCAATAAAGATTTTTCAAAAATTTTTGCAAAAATTTTAAAAAGACCTCACTTTTTATTTATTCCTATATTTGCGCTTAAATTTTTATACGGTGGATTTGCAAATGAGATTACAGTTAGTCAAAAAATAAAATCTGAAATAAAAGGCTATAAATTTGAGTTTGAAAGCCTAGAAAAAGCTTTAAGTAACATACTTTGACTTTTGTCAAAAAATATATTAAAATATAAAAATCATCTTAAAATTTAACAATAAAATTTAAAAAATAGGAAGAAACAAAAGGATGAAAAAAGTTCTTTTTTACATCTCAGGAATTATCCTCTTAATTGAGTTTTGTGTCATTTTCAATCTGATTACCGGCGATGAGGAGTCGACCGAATTGTCGCTCCGCGACAATTCGGTCCTTGTGGAATACATTCCACCTCGCAAACCAAAAGTCACAGTGTTCACGATTTCGCGTGAACAACTCATGTCACAGGTGCGCATCAAGCGTATGTGTGCCAGACGTGCGGCTGCCAAGGAATTCTTGGAAATGCAGAGTGGCCTTTGTCGTCCTACGGCGATTGTTGCCAACATCACCTATTTTGGTGGATCGAATGATAAAGTTGTTCGATCAGGAGAAAAAGGGTCGGTGAGCGGTAAAAGACTTCGGTCTGTGGACACAAAATCCGTTCGTGGTATGGCGTGGTTCATGCCAAATTACTCGGAGGAAAATCCCAATTCACCAATCAAAGTTCCAAGTGTAGAAACTTGGCTTGGTGGTGAAGGAAAGACTTTGGCTCAGAGGATTGCAAACGCCAACAAGGAGTTGAAAAACTACTTTGTTGAGTTATCTGTTCTGGATGACAAGGGTTATTTGGTAGGAGGGCCGTTAATGGTGGAAATTCACGATCGTGGACCAAGTACATCTTTCGACAATCCTCGGGTCGATGGTTTCTGGAAAACTTGGAATGATCTGGGGATTTTGGATAACACCAAAAGACCTAACTCAGACAGTCACAAGGTCAATCTCGTGGTTCGTTTGGTTCCAAAGAATCCGGAGAGAAAAACCATTGTCTCCAAATTCAGCGGAGAAAGGATTGAACTTCCCACATCGGCATCTAATCCTTGAGTAAAAGATGCATCGAGGCGGGCGAGGGTTGTGCATAGCACAAACCCGAGCCCGCTTTTTTCTTTTTTAATTTTAAAAAATTCTTTTAAAAAACATTTAATTCAAATTTTCCTTAAAATATATTATTCTGTAGAAACGCCGTTATAGCTCAGTTGGTAGAGCACGTCCTTGGTAAGGGCGAGGTCTCCGGTTCAATCCCGGATAGCGGCTCAATTTGTTATAATATACCGATATGCAAAAAGCCGACATCGAAATCAGAATAAAAGAAATTGAAACTGCAATGATGCAGGGTGATTTTTGGTCTGATAAAGATAAGGCACAAGCAATGATCCGCGAACTTCAAGAATTAAAAGACGAACTTCAAGGTTTTGGAAAATACGACAGAGGCGGTGCACACATGACAATTTTTGCAGGTGCGGGTGGAGATGATTCAGAAGATTTTGCGCGGATGCTAAAAGAAATGTATGTGTCTTATGCTAATTCGAAAAATTGGAGTCTGACACTTTTGCACGAAAATAAAAATCCAGTTGGAGGATATAGAAATATCACTTTTGAAATTGATGGAAAAAATGTTTACGGAAATTTAAAATACGAATCCGGAGTGCATAGACTAGTGAGAATTTCTCCATTCAATGCAGCCTCACAAAGACACACTTCTTTTGCAATGGTGGAGGTAATTCCAAAATTTGAAAAAAATACCGACTATGAAATTCCTGAAGAAGAACTTGAAATTGATTTCACAAAATCTAGTGGCCCTGGAGGACAAAACGTAAATAAAAGAGAAACTGCAGTGCGTGTGGTGCATAAACCAACTAAATTATCGGCTTTTATAGACACAGAACGAAGCCAATTACAGAACAAGGAAAAGGCATTGGAACTGATTCGAGGAAAAGTGTATAATCTTAGAGAACAGGAACGATTGGAAAAAGAGCGCGGTATGCAAATTTCAAAAACTACTGACGCGAAATGGGGAAATCAAATCCGTTCTTATGTTCTGCATCCATACCAAATGGTAAAGGATCACAGAACAAATTTTGAAGTTAGAGATGTAGAAAAAGTTTTAGGTGGAGAGTTAGATGATTTTATAGAATCAGCAAAACAAAATGATTTACTTTGATAATGTTACAAAAATATATTCTGACGATACTATTGCCTTAGAAAATGTCGATCTTAAAATAGAACCAGGTGAATTTGTCTCTATTGTGGGTCACTCTGGTGCAGGAAAAACTACTCTTATTAAATTACTTTTAGCAGAAGAAGTTCCTTCTGATGGAAAAGTTTATTTTGAATCTTTTGATATTCATTGTTTGCGAAAAGATCAGGTTTGTAGATTGAGAAGAAATATAGGAACAATTTTCCAAGATTTTAGATTGATTGCAAATAAAACTGTTTATGAAAATGTAGCTTTTGCTATGGAAGTTGCTGGTAGAACAGATGAAGAAATACGCGAAGATGTTCCGCATGCTCTTGAACTTGTTGGTTTAACAAAAAAAGCATGGAGTTTCCCAGGAGAACTTTCAGGTGGAGAACAACAAAGAGTTGCTATTGCTAGAGCTATTGTAAATCAACCTGATATTTTGGTGGCTGATGAACCAACAGGAAATCTTGATCCTTTAAACACTCATGACATTATTCAAATATTGAAAAAAATTAATGATCTAGGAACTACAGTAATTTTGACTACTCACAATAAACACATCATTGACAATCTTGAGCGTCGAGTGATCACAGTAGAAAATGGTAGAATTATTCGTGATGAAATGTCAGGTAAATATATTTTGTAATTATGTTAAGAGTTAACTTAAAAAGAATATTTAGAACAGGTTTTGTGCAGTTTTGGAGAAATGGTGTAGTTTCTTTATCTGCTGTATTAGTAATGTTTATTACATTATTTGTTATCTCTGGAGTTATTTTTTCAAGCGCAATGTTGAAACAAACTCTAGAGTCTATAAAAGATAAAGTAGATATCAATGTTTATTTTGTTACATCTGCTTCTGAAACAGAAATATTAAGTGTAAAAGAAAAAATAGAAGGGTTATCTGAAGTTGATTTTGTTACATATATTTCTAGAGATATTGCTTTAGAAAATTTTAAAGAAGATCATAAAGACGATCAAAAAACTATGGATGCTTTAGATGAGTTAGATGAAAATCCACTTGGTGCCTCTTTAAGTATTAAGGCAAAAGAACCATCTCAATATGAAGAGGTTGCAAATTTTCTAGAAGAAAATTATCCAGCGGGAAGTATTGTAGAAAAAGTTAATTATTTCCAAAACAAGAAATCAATTGATGTTTTGACTCAAATTATTGATGCAGGTGAAAAATTAGGGGCAATTATTACAGTTGCATTCATTATTATTTCAATATTGATTACATTGAATACAATTAGACTTGCGATGTTTATTTCAAGAGATGAAATAAATGTGATGAAACTTGTAGGTGCTTCAAGTAATTATATTGCTGGACCTTTTTTAGTTACTGGAGCTATGTATGGATTAGTTTCAGGAATTATTACTCTAATAGTTTTGTGGCCGGTAACATTTTGGCTTGGACCTACAACAGAAAAATTCTTTATCGAAACAAATGTGTTCCAATACTACATTAGTTCATTTGGACAAATGTTCTTGATAATAATTTTTGCAGGAATCTTTATCGGTTCAATATCAAGTTACTTAGCAATTAAACGTTACTTACGCATCAGATAATATGAAAGGTCATAAATATATCTTTGTAGTCGGGGGAGTTATGTCAGGAGTCGGCAAAGGTATAAGTACGGCCTCTATTGGAACGATTCTTCAATCAATGGGAAACAAAGTCAACTTGATGAAAGTTGATCCTTATTTAAATGTAGATGCAGGAACAATGAATCCAAAAGAGCATGGGGAAACTTTTGTAATGAATTCTGGATTAGAAACCGATCAAGATATGGGGAATTACGAAAGATTTTTAAATCGTGATTTGATGAACGCAGATTACCTCACTTCTGGAATGGTTTATAAAAAAGTTATTGACAAAGAACGTGCTGGAAAATATGGCGGAAACTGTGTTGAGGCAATTCCACATATTCGAGATGAAATTATTCACGCATATGAAAAATCTGGCTCAATAAATAAATCTGATGTCACTATTGTGGAGATTGGAGGAACGGTGGGTGATTATCAAAACATTATGTTCATGGAAGCTGCACGTGTTTTAAAAGTGAAAAATCCAAATGATGTTGTGTTTATTATGGTGAGTTATTTACCTGTACCGGGGACATTGGGTGAAATGAAGACAAAGCCCACACAAAATGCAATTCGTCAGCTCAATTCATACGGTATTCATGCAGATTTTATTATCGCCAGAAGTACCGTGCCACTGGATTCAAAACGAAAAGAAAAACTTGCTGTGCAATGTAATGTACAAAAAGAAAATGTAATTTCTGCACCAGATATTTCAAGTGTCTATGATGTTCCGATTAATTTTGAAAAGGATCATATTGGAGAAATGATTACAAATAGATTAAATTTGAAAAGTAAAAAAGCAAAACTTGAAGATTGGAAAAAATTTGTTAATAAAACAAAAAATACAAAAGCAGCTGTGAAGATTGCGGTGGTTGGAAAATATTTTGATACAGGAGATTTTGTTTTAGCTGACTCATATTTATCTGTGATTGAGGCAATTAAGTATTCTTCATATTACGAAGGTATAAAACCAGAATTGACTTGGATAAATTCTAAAAAATACGATGACAATCCAAAGCTTGTGAAAGAACTTGCTGATTTTGATGGGGTAATTGTTCCTGGTGGTTTTGGAGAAAATGGAATTGAAGGAAAAATGGCTGCTATAAAATTTGTACGTGAAAATAAAATTCCATATCTGGGACTCTGTTATGGAATGCAATTGATGACTATTGAGTATGCGAGAAATGTTCTTGGTTTGAAAGGTGCACAAACAGCGGAGATTAATCCAGATGCGCAATATTGCGTTATCGATATGATGCCAGATCAAAAAGAAAAAATTGCTCGTGGAGAATTCGGAGGTACTATGCGGCTCGGTGAGTACCCTTGTTTTTTGCGAAGGGATACAATTGCAGAAAAAGCATATGGCACATCTTTAATCTCTGAAAGACATCGTCACCGATATGAAGTGAACCCAGAGTATATCGCGCAGCTAGAAGACGCAGGATTAATTTTTTCTGGAACATCAAAAGATAAAAGACTTATGGAGATTGCTGAGCTTCCAAAAAAAGATCATCCGTTTATGCTTGGAACACAATTTCATCCAGAGTTCAAAGCTCGACCTTTGGCTCCTCATCCACTTTTCACTGCGTTTGTGAAGGCGACTAAAAAGAAATAAATAGTAGAATAGTAATAATGATTCTCACAAAACAACTGCAAGTAGTGATTGATAGTAGTTTGGCGCAAGGGCGCGACTACGAAGATATTCGTGCAATTTTGATAAAGCAAGGTTTTCAGGATGCTGATATTTCTGAATTATTTTCTCAATATCGTGGGGCGGCCAATAGTGTTGTTCAACCAAAAATTACTACGGATACTGATTTGGGTCTAAAAAAAAATCAAACATCTACACCTCCAGTAGCACCAGTGCAAACTCCAAAAGAACAATTATTTAATAAAAATTTTGTTCATCCTGAAGTAAAGCCGGGATTTGTGCCAGTAGGATTTGAAAAACAAGAAGCACCGCAAGCTGAAGTGAAGGGTGATGTGCAAACATTTTTAAATGTTGGTACTAATACACAAACTGCAGCACATATGATGGGTGAACAAAATAAAAATCTTCCATCACCTGGTACAACACTGCTTCCGAATGAATTAAGTAATGAGTCTGCAAGTGTGACGCAAGCATCCGAATCAATGCAAGAATCGACAACTATAGAAACAGTTTTACAAACAATAATTCCAAAAAGAGATCCGTCACAAAAATATATTAATGTTGGTTTGTCTGGGATGCCAGAAATTCAAAAAGTTGTAGCAGAGGAACAAGCAAAGAAAATTGAAAAAAGTCCATGGCCTTTAGTTTTTGCTTTGCTTATTTTAATAGCATTAATGGGAGGGTTTTTCTATTGGTTTTTTATTTTAAATAAAGATAGTGGGGAAGTTTTGGAAAGTGAAAAGCTATTACAGGAAATACAATCACAAAATGCAAAACCTGTTGAACCAGCAACTCCACCAACACCAACTGGTCCAATTGACCCATTTACAGGATTACCTTTAGAAAATTAAATAAAAATACCACCGGGTTAGGGTGGTTAGAGTTTTTGCAAAAAATCCACTTCTGCGTCAACTATTTCAGCAGTACAGTATTTTTTGAGAATCCTCTTGTGAGTCCGTGCTCTTTTCCATGCGTCTGTCACATCAAAATTATTCCGAACCTCGGACGATTCATGGTAGAGATTTGATCCATGTGCACAGTAAATGTTTTGCTGTGTTGGGACTAGAATTGCGCTTCCAGGAATCACAATCCCCATTGGCCAAGGATCAATAATTGCCTTATCAGGTGTGACAATCCAAGAATGGCAGGTTGTTTGCAACCCGAGTTCATTTTCACTTACTGTTCCCAAACCAAAAAGATAACCATCCACCACCGCACAATCCTTAATGAATATGGAGAGGAGTCTTGCAACAGAGTGGCAATCTGCGATTGGCATCTTCCATTTTTTCATTTCGCATCTTAATTGATTTCCGGTGAAGGAAAGACAACGAATAATAAGGCATGCTTCGAGCAATAGCTGTCTGTCTCTTTCTGAGACTGACTGAGTCATTATTGTTTAAAAGTGCATAATTTTTACAAAACATTAAAACAAATATTTATTGTGTTAAATAAAATTTTAAAATAAAAAAGAGAAAGCCTGCGCTTTCTCTCGGGTTTATCAATCTGCGAAAAACTTAAACGGACCACAATCGCAAGGGTTGCTTTTACAGTCCGAACATTTTTTAAACGCCCAAGCTTTTGCGAGTCCATCGAGATTTACATCCAAAAGGTTCGCAATTGCAAAAATCCAAGCGAACACGTCAGCAAATTCTTTGGCAATTTCTTCACGGAAATCCTCAGCTGTGACAATCATACTGTATTTTGCACGAAACTCCGTGTCAGAAACTTCGTCTATTTCTTCATTAAGTCGACTGAGTGCAAACTCGATTCCTCTTTCTTTGTTGGAAGTTCCGTATACTGTTTTCAGATGTTTGCACCAATCTTTGATGGACCAAGTTGATTGAATTGCCGTCTCTGCACTTTCTTGAATTCGTTCTCTTTGCGACGCTTTGCATTCGTAAACTTTTTCACCACAGTACGCACATCCAGGAAGCGGATATTTCTTTGAGAGGGCCTGAATAATTTTCAAATCTCCAAAAGAATTTGCGAGTGTGATTGTTCTGCTGAAAACAGAACCCAGCGATGCGAGCAGGCTTCTTTTCGAGGTGTTTCCTGCACTAATTTGTTTGCTGAGTACCAACATTGCATTGGAGTGGAAAAGCAGAATTTCTCCTCGGGATTGCATGAAAGCATTATTTCTTGGACCGTATTTTCTTTGAAATCCATTTATGATTTCTTGGAGAGGTGTTTTTTGCATTGTTTAAGATGGTTGGAATTGAAATGATCGTTTTTTAGAAATTACATTTAAAATCCATTAGTGTCAAATTTATATTTTTATATGTCCTAAAAAATTGTGATAATATTCACACATTGCCTGATCGTCTAGTGGTAGGACATTGGTTTCTGGCACCAAGAACCGGGGTTCGAATCCCTGTCGGGCAGCAAAATTCCAAGCAACTTTAATTTAAAATATTTAGTGCTAAAATTATATAAATGAAAACAAAAACATTATTATTGGGGGTTGGGGGAATATTTTTATTAGCTTTAGTTGCATATTTTGTTTTATCACCAATTGCAGCAAAAAAGATTGAAGAAGAATTTGCAGAATTTGAAAATGATGAAATTGTTGCTACAAGTACAGAAGAAATAAAAAAAGAAGCTACTTCAACTGAGGTCAAAACAACTGAAGTAAAAACAACTACAGCTACAAAGCCAGTAACAACTCAACAACCAACTCAGACTTCATCTACTCCAACAACTCCTGCACCAGTTGTTCAAGAAGAAGTTAAAACAGGATTTACTTCATCAGAGGTTGCACAACATTCAACTGAAAGTTCTTGTTGGTCAATTATTAACGGAGGAGTTTATGACTTAACTGCTTATGTTCCAAAACATCCAGGTGGAGCAAGTAAGATAATAAGAATTTGTGGAAAAGATGGTAGCTCGGCATTTGAAGGTCAGCATGGTGGAGAATCTAGACCAGAGGCTATATTACAAAAATATTGGATCGGTAATTTAATTTAAAATTTATGGATTTCACAACTTTACATCTGATTGCAATGTTTCTAACTATACCTGTGATTATTTATGCGGATCATATGGGATTTAATTATTTTATTGGTAAATCACAAACTTTGAGTTTGAAAAAAGTTAAGATGGCACATAATCTAGTTTTTATAGGTATTGTATTGCTTGTAATTACCGGTGTGATCATCACTGTTCCGATGTGGCAGTATATGCTGACTAATCCTTTTTTCTACACAAAGATTGCATTTGTCGCCACTCTAATTTTGAACGGTGTTTTTATTGGTAAGCTAATGAATAAAGCTACAATAACTCCTTTTGCTAATTTAGAAAAAGAAGAAAAGAGAGTACTGCTTGTATCAGGTGCAATATCTGGCATATCTTGGCTGGCAACTATACTGATTGGTTTCTTTGTTTTGTAACTTGATAAAAATCAATTTTTATTGTAATGTCATAAAAAACGAACCTTTTTAAATAATGTCAGAATTCAAAAAATTTTTTGAGCATCTTGGTACATTCGAAACGCAATCTGATCACAGACAGCAATTCATAGTTAAAGATCATTTTAGTTTGAGAAAAAGTAGTATTGAGAGTATAAATGTAACCTTCTCTGAATGGTTCCTCAAAGGAGACGGAAAAATTGAATCTCCTGAAAATGATGATGTTGAAATGATTCCTATCAATTTATATGCTTCTAGATCTCACGCCAAATGGAATCAAGAAACAATCGATCTTTTGGGAGGTTTTGATTCTGTTGTGCTAACTTTTCGTGAAGTGAATAGTATCCTTAAAAGATGTCGATTTAAGGATGCAAACGATTCTTACAAGGGTCTACGTGGTCGTGAGACTTTTTTTCATGCTAGGGATACAAATAACGTTATACGATGTATAAAGGTTGTATTTACTAGAGATAGTAAAATGTATGTATCAGCATACAAAATTTTTGATAAAAATCTTGGCAGGATCATGATGGGAACGCGATTTCTTTCGTATCTAAAAGTTCGATACTAGACCTGTTTTTTAACAGGTTTTTTTATTTAAAATATATTCCATGCTATAATTCAGATATTATGAAAAAATTGTTTACCATTGTTATAATGTTAACTGTTGGATTAGTTTTTTATTATTTAACAGCAGACAAACAAAGTATTGATTCACAAATAAACGATTATAACGAAATATAGCAATTTAAAGCAGAGATGAATTCAGTCTCAGGTGCTCAAATATAATAAAAATTTATGAAAAAAAATTTACCACTATACATAGGAGTTGCATTACCTTTAGTTTTTATAATTATTATTGCTGCAATAGTTTATCTGCCAAGTACTTTTGTTAATCCAAAACACAACTTTATTTATGTTGTTGAAGATTATGAAACTTACAAAAATAATTTCACTATCAAAGACGATAAAATAGTTTTAGTTCCGGCAGTAAAGCTTTATCCAGAAGTTGATTATAAATATTATAAAGATCATCCAAATATATATTTATATGACTTTTCAAAAAATGCTTCATATGAAATTTCTTTTGAAGATCTAAAAAATTATTCTGTGGTGAAAGGACCTTCTTCTCCTGATGGGTATAGTATTGTAAGACACGAAGGACCTGCTGGAATATTTGAGATATTTGGTTCTTATGATGGAAATGATGGAAAATTTATTGTGTCACCAAATGGTGCTAAAAAGAAAATGGTCGGAGTAGAAGGGGAAACTTATCAAAATATTAATGTTGTAGGTTGGATAAAATAATTTTATGGAAAAAAAAGAATTAATTTTTCTGATAGAACAACAAATTACAGAAGGAAAAATTTCTAAAAATGATTTGTTGGAAATTTTTGAAGATAAAAAACAAGAAAATTCAAAAAATATAATCAATATATTTTATGTGATTGGTGCCATAATTGCACTAATTGGAATTATTATTTTAATAGTTCAAAATTGGAGCGTTCTTGGTTTTGCTGGAAAAGTTCTAATTACTTTAGGGGTTTCAATTGTTACGTATATTATTGGTTATTTTAAAAATGAGGAAGAACACAAAACACTTTCTCAAGTTTTTTTTACAATCTCTGCAATTTTAGCGCCTATTGGAACTGGTGTTTTATTGTATGAGGCAAATATTGATCCTACACCATTGCTAAATTCTATTTTAACTTTGGGTTGGGCATTATTTTTTGGGCTTGCTTTATGGGGAACAAAAAGAAATGTTTTAATTCTATACACAACTGCGTTTGCAACGGTTTCAATATATTTCTTCGCAGCACACATGTTGTTTGATTACTACTATTCAAATAATATTTTCAAAATTCTTACTATTATTTTAGGTTTAGCTTATATTTTAATTGCATTTCATTTAAGTTCCATTGATTCCGAAAGAAAACCAGTAAAAGGATTTTTGTACGGATTTGGAACAATAGGTATTTTAGGTTCACTTATTTCATTTGGTGGTGTATTCAATCTTATTACAATTGCTGTTATTTTCGTTGCTTTTTACGGAAGTGTGTTTGTTAAGAGCCGTGCAATGTTGATTTTAAGTGCATTGTTTTTGATTGCTCATATTATCAAAATCACTGGCGAATATTTTGCTGATTCAATCAATTGGTCTCTTGCTCTGATTTTGGTTGGATTCTTGATTATTGGAATTGGATACACAACACTGTACTTAAATAAAAAATATATTTCACAAAAATAATTTTTTAACCCCGATAAGGGGTTTTTTATTTGATATAATTATTGAATGAATTTTGAAAAATTCCATATTCTTGAGGATAATTTTGAAAATCCTAAAAAAATGCATATCAATCGGCGTAATTTTCTTAAAGCTGCTGTAGCTGAATTTGTGCTTGGTTATACAGGTGCGGCTGTGATGCAAAGTGGTTGTTCTGACTCAGAAAAATGTCCTCCGTCTACATTGAGCGATAATACTGAATTCAAAAATGAAGAACAAGAAATAGAATCAAAAGAAAGAGAAGTAGAAAAAAATGATACTCGAATTGAAGTTGGTTCTGCAGAATTAAAAAAACTAAAACCAGAATTAGGTTACGAAGATTTGTATGTGCCACAAATTGATAATCTAAATTTTCCAGATGCAGTAGGAAAATATGGAGCGTCTACACATCTTGGAAAAATTTTGCGTGTTTACAGATATGCAAATGTAACTAGTGCTGTGGAAGAAAAATATAATCTACCACCTGGAATTTTAATGGCTATGATTATGGAAGAAAGTACAGGTGTTGATCTTTTGCCTAATGCTAGAGGTGATGGAGGTTTTGGTTTAAGTCATATGCAAGGTTCTGTTGCAAAAGAGTTTGGATTAAAAACTTTTGATGGTTGTAATTCTTTGGTATGTGGACCTAAAAAAGGTTCAGATGGAAAATTTAGAATTGTTGGTTGTATGGATGAAAATGGAAAACCAAAGAATCACGGAAAAGCTCTTGCTGATTTTATGGAAAAAAACTATGAAAACAGAAAAGCTTTAGTGGAAGCAGATGATAGATTGCATATTGTATTAAATATTGATGCAGCGGGTAGAATGATAGCTAGTGGAATTGCTGGACCAAAAATAGAAGGTTTGGGTTCTTTTAGAACTGCAATTAGAAGGTATGCCGGAAAATATAATTATAAAGCTTATTGGGAAGATATAAAAAGAAATATGCAAGATTTAAATAATTCTGAAACATTTCAACAGGTGGCAGAATATTTTGATGCGGTAAATACTGATTTGAAAATTGATGGTGAACCAGCTAAATACGGTGACTATATTTCTGCCTGTTTTAGAGAAAATGAAAATTACGATTTAGCAAAATATAAAGATTTACCTAAATATAAACCACTAAATTCAGATGCGGTTTTGAGTAGCTATGAAGAATTTGTCTATGAATAGTTTTTTGATAGAGTAGTTATATGAAAAAAATACTCTTAATATTTATATTTTTAATAGTTTTAGGAAGCCTTTATTTTGTGTTTTTTAGCTATAGTAAAGAAGGTAATATAAAAGTTATAAATGAAAATGATGAGTTAGAAATCATTCCTGAAATTGAGAAATTTAATGAATCTGTTTTATATGGAAAATGGCAAAATGTAGATGATAGTTCTTTTGTTAGAATTTTTGAAGGTGATAACACTTTTAAGGATACCTATGGTGATCAAATTTTTACTTCAAGTGGTATTTGGTTTGTGTACAGAGCTGCAGAATTACCATCAAATTTTCCTTATCCAATTGAGAATGATAAAGATTATTTAATTATGAATGATACAAATCTGTCATTGCATTTTATTATTTCTGAAATTACTAAAGATAGTTTAACTCTTATATATTTAGATAGTGGAGGTACTTTAAGATTTAATAGGTTAGAATAAATGCATGAGTGAATGGTATCAGCTTTCAATAGAAGATGTATTTACAAAATTGAATTCGAGTCAACACGGTTTAAGTGATAAAGAAAGTAAACAAAGATTAGAAAAACACGGAAAAAATATACTACCTGAACAAAAAACTGAGTCATTATTGAAAATATTTATTGATCAATTTAAAAGTCCATTAATTTATGTTTTGTTACTTTGCAGTATTATTGTAATCTTATTAAAAGATTTAACTGATGGTCTAATAATATTTTTTGTAATAATATTGAATTCTGTTATAGGGACTATTCAAGAGGGTAAAGCACAAAATACTCTATTAGCTCTGAAAAAGTTTTCAGAAACATCCAGTACTGTTCTCAGGGAGGGAAAAGAATTAATAATTCCTGATACTCATTTGATACCAGGCGATATAATAATTATAAGAGAGGGTGAAAAAGTCCCAGCCGATGCAAGATTAATTACCACTAACAATTTAACTGTAGACGAAGCATCAATTACAGGAGAGAATTTGCCTGTTTTTAAAATTACCGATTCAATAAAAAATAAACATCTACCAATTCATTCTCAAAAAAATATTATTTTAAAAGGGACCAATATTATTTCAGGAAATGGTCGCGCTATTATAGTTGAGACAGGTAAAAATACTTTTATTGGTAAGATTGCTAGTCAGATTTCTAAAATTGATACAGATATACCACTAAAAAAATCAATAAATAAAATTTCTAATTGGATTATAAAGACAATAACTTTTATAAGTATTATTATATTTCTTTTTGGATTATTAAAAGGTTATGATAGTGCAGAAATTTTTTTAGTAGTTGTATCTCTTGCTGTATCTGTGATACCTGAAGGTTTGCCAGTTGCTATAACTATAGTTTTAGCAACTGGTGTTTGGAGAATGTCTAAGAAAAATGTTTTAGTTAAAAAATTACAAGCTGTGGAGGCTTTAGGTCAAGCAAAAATAATTGCTGTAGATAAAACTGGAACTATAACAAAAAATGAACTTGTTGTAGCAGGAGTTTTTGTTGATAGTAAATATTTTGAAGTAGAAGGAGATGGGTATGAACCAAAAGGGAAAATATATTTTAAAAATAATGTAATTGATATTTACGATCATTTAAATTTAAAAAAAATAGCCCTTATCTCTACATTAGCTTCTAATGCTAGTGTCCAATATGATGAAATAAATAAAAAATGGAAGTTGTCAGGAGATCCCACAGAAGCCGCAATGTTAACTTTAGGTAGAAAACTAGATCTAAATAAAGATGACTTATTAATTGATAATGAAATAATTTCAGAAATACCATTTGACTTCAATTTAAAGTATCATGCCTTTGTAATTCAAAACCAAAAAAAACATAATCTTTATGTAGTTGGAGCTCCGGACGTTTTACTAAGTTTATGTAAGAAATCTAAAAAGATATCTGAATATGAGGATTTTTTTCATAAAATGTCTAAAAATGGTATGCGTGTTCTAGCTATTGCAAGTCATAAAAATTTTAATCATGAATTAAATATAAAAAATGTTAAAAACTTAGATTTACTTGGTCTTATTTGTATGAAAGATACAATAAGAGTTGAAACTATTGATTCTGTTAAAAGAGCTAATCAAGCTGGAATAAAGGTGGTAATGATAACTGGAGATCATAAACTTACTGCAATTTCTATAGGAAAAGAGTCAGGAATTTATAAGGAAGGTGACGATATTATGACAGGGAACGAGATAGCCAATATGACTTTAGATGAATGTATGGAAAGAATTGAAAACGTTTCTATTTTTTCAAGAATCACACCTGAAGATAAAGCTAAAATTATTTTGGCATACAGAAATAAAGGTTACATTATTGCAATGACTGGCGACGGTGTTAATGATGCTCCTTCTATGGTTGCAGCTGATCTTGGTGTAAGTATGGGACACATAGGAACAGAAGTAGCAAAAGAAGCATCTGATCTAATTTTACTAGATGATAATTTTGGTAATATTGTTTCTGCCATAGAAGAGGGGCGTAATATTTATAAAACAATTAAAAGAGTTATTTTATACTTATTTTCTACAAGTGCAGGAGAAATATTAACTATAATCATTGCTTTATTTATATTAGACTACCCATTACCTATATTAGCTGTACAAATAATCTGGTTGAATTTGGTGACAGATGGATTTCTTAATGTTGCGTTAGCGCTAGAGCCAAAAGATAAAAATTTACTTACAGAAGAATTTACTAAACAATCTAAAAATTTAGTAGATGATTTAATGATTACTAGAATTATTATAATGTCTTCAGTTATGGCCTTCGGAACATTATTATATTTTGGTCAATTTTTCGAAAAAGATATAGAAAAAGCTTGGACTATATCACTAACAATACTTGCTATGTACCAATGGTTTAATGCTTGGAATTGTAGATCAGAAAATAAATCTATCTTCACTATTAACCCTCTAAGAAACAAGTCATTAATTTGGATGACTCTTTTAGTTATAATTCTTCAGATTTTTGCAATATATAATCCAATTATGCAGAAGATATTAAAAACCGTTCCACTAGATTTAAATGAGTGGCTTATGATTATTCCTATAGCATCTTCTATTATTTTTATTGAAGAAATTAGAAAATTAATATTTAGAATAAAAGGAAACATTGTAATAAGGAAAAAAACAAATATAATTAAAATATAATATGAAATCTACCAAAAACCATTCAATGTACTTTTTATTAATTTGTATAATTGCTTTTGCAATTTTAGTGTATTTTTTAATAAGTCCATTTTTTACACCTTTAGTAATCGCCTCAGTTTTTGCTTTTTTATTCAATCCTTTATACAAAAAAATCAGCAAACTTCTAAATGATAAGAGAAATTTATCAGCTTTTATTACAACAATAATTGCATTGTTAATTATTTTAGGACCAATATCTTTTGTATTCACTCAAGCTGTTAAGGAATCAACATTTGTTTATGGTTATATTTCTCAAAATGGATCTCAATTGATAGATCAAGTAAAAAATATTTTACCAATTCCAAAAAATGTTGATATTGATGTTAATAAATATATTGAAAACTTTCTATCAATTATATTTCAGAATATAGGTTCTATTTTTTCTAGCTTTACAAAAATTTTCTTGAGCACATTTATATTTGTTCTTGCATTTTATTTCTTGCTTAAAGAAGGAAAAAATCTAAAAGATTATTTTGTAGAGATGAGTCCGCTTGAAGATAAAGATGATCAAAAAATAGTTTCTAGATTAGAGTCTGCAGTTTCAGCTACTGTGAAAGGAAGTTTATTAATTGGAATGATACAAGGAATTTTGACTGGTATTGGTTTTGCAATTTTTGGAGTGCCGAACGCAGCGTTTTGGGGTACAGTAGCAGCTATATCAGCCTTGATACCTGGAGTGGGAACATCTCTAGTTTTGATTCCTGGAATTGCTTTTCTATTTATTGTTGGAAATATGTTTGGTGGTTTTGGTTTGTTGATTTGGGGAATGTTCGCTGTTGGTTTTATAGATAATCTTCTTAGTCCTAGACTTGTAGGAAAAGGAATGAAGCTTCATCCGCTTCTTGTATTTTTGTCTGTTTTGGGGGGATTGGCATTTTTTGGTCCGCTTGGTTTTTTGCTTGGTCCGATCACTGTGAGTGTGTTTCTTGCTTTGATTGAAATATATTTCTCGCTAAAAACACAAAAATAGTGTAATGTAATAGACCTTATGTCAAAGAACGAAGGTTTAATCACTTTTAATAATGTTTCTTATGAACACGGCGAAAATAAGCCGATTCTTATTGATACAAGCTTCTCTATACGTCGTGGAGCTAAATTCACACTGATGGGGCAAAATGGGGCTGGAAAGAGTACTCTTTTTGGTCTTATTACAAGTCAATACAAACCAGATGAAGGGACTATTTCAATAATGCCTCGAACTACAATTGCAATTTCACGCCAAGTTATTCCACGTGATGAATTGAAATTAACAGTACGGGAGTTTTTTGAAAAATGTTTTTCAGAAAAAATTTATGCTATCGATCCAAAAATTGATGATGTGCTAGAGGTGGTAAATCTTGCACCAAAAGGTGAAGAAGTTGTAAAGACTTTTAAAGAAAGAGTTGTTGGAAGTTTTTCAGGCGGACAACAAGCTCGACTGCTTTTAGCATCTGCTCTGATCCAAAATCCTGATGTACTTCTACTTGATGAGCCAACAAACAATTTAGATAAACAAGGTATCGCACACCTTACAGAATTTTTGAAAGAATATAGGAAAACTGTGATTGTGATCTCCCATGATGCTGATTTCTTGAATGCTTTCACAGAAGGTGTTTTGTATTTAAATGTTCAAACAAGAAATATTGAAAAGTATGTTGGTAATTATCATGATGTGGTAGAGGAAATTGCTGAACGAGTTTTGAAGGAGAAAAGAATGAATGCTCAACTTGAAAAAGAAATTCAAGCTAACAAAGATAAAGCAAACTTCTTCGCAAACAAAGGAGGACAAATGAGACTTGTTGCAAAAAGAATGCGTGAGAAGGCTGAAGAAGCAGAAGAAAATAAAGTAGATGTGCGAAAAGAAGATAAAACAATTCGTCCGTTTAATATTCCAGTTCAAGAAGAATTACCAACTGAAGTTTTGAAATTGACTTCATACAAAGTTATTAAAGATCACCAACCTAAAGATGTAAAATGTGATTTTGTTTTGAAACGAAGAGAACATTTGCAAATCGTTGGACCAAACGGGATAGGAAAAACTACTCTTTTGGAATCATTAGCATCAGGACATGCGAAAGGTGAACATGTTGCTGAAGGTGTGAGAATTGGTTATTACCGACAAGATTTTTCAAACCTAGATTTCGATCAAACTGTTTTTGATTGTTTGATGAGTGTCGCAGGTGAAAAGATTGAAGAAGAAGTTCGTTCTATCGCGGCTGGATTTTTGATTTATGGAGATATTATGAAAACAAAAATTGGATTGCTTTCAGAAGGTCAAAAAGGATTGGTGGCGTTTGCAAGATTAGTTTTGTTACAACCTGGTCTTTTGATTTTAGATGAGCCGACAAACCACATCAACTTCCGGCACATTCCCGTAATTGCGAAAGCTCTTGATGAATATGAAGGTGCAATGATTTTAGTTTCTCACGTTCCAGAGTTTGTGGATCAAATTAGAATTGATGAAATTTTGGATTTGGATAAGAAGAGTAAATAATTTTAAATAAAAAAGCGGGTTTTGGCTCTGCCAAAACCCGCTCCGCTCCGAATTTGATGCGGTTGTCAGGCTGGAAGCCCAGAATCAAGAAGAGGATTTTGCGTTTCCTGAAGAAACCGCAATCCTTTTTCGCTGAGGAAATGGATTGAGGTTCCACGAACTTGTCCGAGCCGGCCGAGGCCATCACGAACAATATCTCCGAAGCCTTTCTTGCAGCCGTAGTCGTACGCGGATTGTACGACACGTTCGCTTCCGGTGAGAACTTCACCTTGGGAAGAGAAGACACATTGATTGCAGTGTGGAGGGCAGCCTCCACATCCAGGATTCTTCATAATTAAGGAACTAATTTGGGTTTACCGACGCGTTATTGCGAGCGGCTGAAAAAATTTAATTAAATTAAATTTTTTCAGCCGCCAACAATAAACTAATTTTTCTCTAAATTTCTTTTATATTTTTCAATTGTTTGATCTAATCTACTCTTGTTTCTAATACTAATTTTTTCTGAGTGTAATTTTATTTCTTCAAAAACTTTCTTATTTTCATCATTTACCTCCAAGGAATTTTCAGAAGAATTTAAAACAAAATCTGGATTATTGTTAAATACTTTTTTAAACTCAGAAAAGTCATTCTCAGATTTTGATTTATTTAGTAGTGTTACATATTTAACTCCATACCATTCTAGTAGGTCGGTAATTTGTTTGGCCACACGCACACTGTGTTCTCTTGGCTCAGATACCACAACCGCCAAATCAAAACCAGTTGGTATACCTGTAGATACCGCATCAACGCTGGCTTTTTCATCAACTACCACAAATTCATTTTCTTTTAATTTTAATAGAGGTAAAAATATTTTTAACGGAGCAGCTAAAGAATGACTACAATGTGATCCGTATAAAACTAATTCATTCTGTGGTCCTGACATCATTAAGTGTAACTTAGGTTTTATTTCCACTGAATGCCGTTCCGTATATTTATCTTTTGGATTAATACTAAATCTGAAATCAGGTAGATTTTCAGTAAATAAAATATCTGTTTTATCTTCTAAATTTATTCCAAAATTCTCTCTCAATTCTAAAAAAGTTCCTCCAATTGGTTTGACATCAATAGTAGGTGAAAGATTATATGCCAGATCCATATTATGATCTGCATCGATAGCCAACACTAAATTTCCTTGGTCATGCAAAAAATTAGTCATCAGTGTTGAGCATGTTGATTTTCCACTTCCTCCTTTTCCTAAAAATCCAATTATCATAAATTTTAAATTAAGGCTTTGTTAAGTTCTTTTAACAAATTTTCTTTATTCATTTCTATGCCAATAAAAACTATTTTTTGCTTTCCGTCACTATTCCAATGACCATAAGGATTAATGTTTATAATGTTTCCAGCATGACTCCATATTAATGCAAGTTCCGGATTTTTATTTGTCCAAGCAAATCCCTTTGATCTTATTACATTTTTAAGCTTGTCCTTCTCAAGTAAATCCATTATTTTTTTGTCATCAAATGGTTTATTTGATTCAAAAACAAAACTTGAAATACCGTATTCAAGAGTTTCCGGAACATATTCACCTCTGAGCTCTTTCAACCAGCCAGCATTCATTGACGCTTTTTGCATATTAAAAATTCCAGTATTAATTATTTTATATATATCAATTTTTCCATTAGAAATTTCATGTATGATTGCTTCAGGGTTTAGTTTTTTAATTATTGATTTTATTTTCTCTATTTCATTTTTTTCTACTAAGTCAATTTTTGATAAAAGTATTATGTCTGCAAATTCAATTTGGTCTGTAAGTAAATGAACAATAGATCTTGTATCTTTATTTGATATACCAATAGATTCATCAGCTAAACTTTTAGTATTTTCAAAATTACTTAAAAAATTTTTAGCATCAACAACTGAAACCATTGTGTCTAATCTGGCAATTTCCATAAGACTTTTTCCTGGTGAATATTCAAATGTAAATGTCTCTGCAACAGGGAGGGGTTCAGATATTCCACTTGATTCAATTATAATTGCATCAAAATTTCCTTCAGATAGCTTTATTATTTCAGAAAATAAATCTTCTCTTAATGTGCAGCATATACAACCATTAGTCATTTCAACTAATTTTTCTTGAGTATAGTCTAATTTAATCTCATTGCTTTTTATAAGTTCAGCGTCAATATTTACCTCGCTCATGTCATTAACAATTACAGCAAATTTCATACCGTCTCTGTTATTGAGTACGTGGTTTAATACTGTAGTTTTTCCTGCACCTAAAAAACCAGATAAAACTGTTACTGGAATTGGTTTTTTTGATTTATTTTTAATCATTTTAGTCATTGAAATATAATATAATTAAATTATAAATGCAAGTAAGTTGCATTTGTAAAAAACTTGTATTTTTAAATATTTTTTACTATTTTCATTTTAGATGAGAAATCAAGTCAGCTTAGCCTTTTTGCGCTGGAACTTGGTTTCCCAGCGAGAACATTTCTTTTTGTTGAAAAATCAGAAGAAGTAAAGAGTAGGAATTATCTAACTTCATTGGTGTAAAATCCAATGTTAGAAGATTTGTTGCTTGCTTACGATCTTTCGATCAGGCTCGATCTTCCATATGCATATGTGACCGAGATCGAATACGAAGGCGTGTTGTTTTTCCCTCGGTGCGAAAGCCGAGTGGAGGGTGGCGAGTACACCCAAACGTTCTGTGGAACTTCAAATGTTGCGGTTCGAGAGAATCGCATCAAAGGACCTCCTTGAATACATCCCGGTAAAGCCGGGAAAAATTGCTTAGGCAGAATCACTGCTCGGCCGGTCTTCGTGACTGGTCGAGTTTTTCTTTTATTCCAAAAACAAAAGTCCGTACATCAATGCAACTCCAATCAGAACAACTATAATTTGTATTAAAGTATGAATAAAATCTTTTTTGTGATCTTCATCATGGTGAAGTTCCGGAATAAGATCTGAAAGTGCAATGTAGATAAAACCACCAGATGCAATCGCTAGAAGCCACACTGAAATACTTTCAAGTGTTTCTCCAATAATGAAAACAGCTACAACTCCAACCACAGACAAAATTGCAGATACAAAATTTAAGAATAGAGCTTTTGTTTTTGAATATCCTGCGTGAATTAATACACCGAAGTCGCCAATTTCTTGTGGAATTTCGTGAAGTAAAACAGCGACAGTTGTTGCAATACCAACAGGTAAGCTGATCATATAACTTGCTCCAATAATTATTCCGTCTAAAAAGTTATGAAATCCATCAGAAACTAAAATCATTTTTCCTACTGGCTTGATATGCTTTTCTTCAGAATCATCTTGATGATGATGCCAATGTAAAAATTTTTCGATTATAAAGAATATAAAAATACCAACCATTACCGCCATAAGTGCAGAACTTACATTTCCGATCTCTTCAATTGCTTCAGGTAGTAGGTGGATGAACGCATCACCAAGTAGGGCGCCGACTGCCAAACTCACAAAAATAAATAAATATTTTTTGGTAGTTGATTCTTTGGCAGAAAGTGTAAATATACCAATTAAAGATATAAGGCTTAAAATAAATACGCTGATTAATGAATATATAAATGTTATTGGCATAGAGTTTTTAAGGAATAATTTAGTTAATGCAATTTAGTTGCATTTAGTTTATAATACAATCATATGGATAGAAATCAAGAAATTCTAAAAAATGCTGGATTGAAAGTTACCAAAAATCGCTTGGCAGTTTTGAATTTGTTGATTTCTGCGGGCAAACCTTTATCTGTAGAAGATATTTTTAAAAAATTAAAAAACGCAGATCAGGTGACAATCTATAGAATTTTAAATCAATTTGTAATTAGCGGGATAGTTTACCAAACAGATTTTCGCTCAGGAAAAGCATATTTTGAATTTCAAGATCACCACCATCATCATATTGTTTGTAAAAATTGTGGTGATTTAGAAGAAGTTGAAGTTTGTTTGCCAGAAAAATTTATTGCAATGGTTCAAAAATCTTCTTCAAAATTCAAAAAAGTTTCAGACCATGCTTTAGAATTTTTCGGCACATGTGGCAAATGTGATAAAATAAAATAATGAACAGGTATAAATTGCAAAAAATTACCTTTTTATTAGCACATATTTCTATATTTGTAGTTTTCTTTTGGTTTGGTTTGTTAAAAGTGTTGGGACATTCAGAGGCTTATGTGCTTGTAGATGCATTGCGTGAACTCACAATTCCGTGGTGGCCAATGGAGTCATTTTTTGTTGTTTTAGGTTTGGTGGAAATGATAATTGGACTTTTGTTTCTTTGTAAAAAAACTGAGAAGCTTGCGATTGCAATTTTGATTCCTCACATGTGTACTGCTTTTTTACCGCTCTTAATGCTTCCAAATATGACTTGGCAGGGATTTTTTATACCTACATTAGTTGGACAATACATCATAAAAAATATTATTATCGTGGCATTAGCGACATCGGTCGTGGTTGGTTATGGTAAAAAATAAAATCAGCTTTATATTTTTAAGTTTGGCATTTTTGTTCGTGCCGTTTTTTGTAGTCGCACAAGAAATCCATCAAGATCTACAAGGTGTGTGGCGTGCTGAAGTAAAAGAAATTATAAATTCTGGAGAAAAAGCAATTCCTGGAACTGATGCTAAAACAAAATATCAAACAATAAAAGCAGAGATTCTAGAAGGTGAAAGAACTGGTGAAATTATTAAAATAGAAAATGATTTTATTTTATTAGAAGTTGGTCAAAAATTTTATATGAATTATTTGATTACTGCTCAAGGTGATGAAATTTTTTCTGTGCGTGATGTAGATCGTCGTGCTACATTATTTTTTCTAACAGCTTTATTTGCCGCCGTTGTTTTGTATTTTGGAAGATGGCAAGGTGTTCGTTCTCTAATAAGTTTGGTTGGAAGTTTTTTGATTATCATTTATGTTCTCCTGCCACTTTTAATAAATGGGTATAATCCAATACTTACAAGTATAATTCTCGGCTCTGTTATTCTGGCCATCGCAATTTTCTTTACTCATGGTTGGAATCATAAATCTTTAATCGCATTTTCTGGTACTGTGATTTCTGTTTGTATTACAGGATTTTTGGCCTGGTTTTCAGTGAAAATTTTAAATCTTAGCGGATTCTTTTCTGATGAAACTGTTTATTTAAATTTTAGCACTCAAGGTTCATTGGATTTTGAAGGATTACTTTTAGGAGGAATTATTATTGGTGTGCTCGGAGTGCTAGATGATATTGCAACAACTCAAGTGGCAGTGGTGGCAGAATTAAAAAGAGCCGCAGATCATTTGAAACCAAAAGAGCTTTATCGAAAAGCGCTTCGTGTTGGAAACGAACATATTAGTGCTTTGGTGAATACATTGGTTTTGGCATATGCCGGAGTTTCATTGCCTTTGTTGCTTTGGTTTTCTCAATCAAAATCTGATTTTGGTAGAATTATAAACAACGAAATTTTTGCTACTGAAATAGCACGAACTATTGTTGGAAGTATTGGATTGATTTTGACTGTACCTATTACAACTTTCTTGGCAGTGTATTTTGTAGATAAAATTAAAAACTTAAAAGGACATACACATAGCCACGGTCATTCTCATAGTCATGAGTAAAACATTTTCAGAAAGAGTTTATGAAGTAGTGGAGAAAATTCCAAAAGGAAAAACTTTGTCATATAAAGAAGTTGCGATAAAAGCAGGGAGTCCAAACGCATTTAGAGCCGTTGGAAATATTTTAAATAAGAATTACGACCTAAAAATCCCCTGTCATCGTGTGATAAAAAGTAGCGATTCGCTCGGAGGATATAATCGTGGCTTAAAAAACAATAAAAAGATTTTATTGGAAGAAGTTTTTTTGAAGTGATATAATTTGAGTATGAGTAAAAAGAAGTGGATTATTTTAATATTGATTCTGGCGATTATAATTTTTGCTGTGGTAAAAATTTTAGATAAACCAGAAGAGTTTCAGGTGGAAGATGTGATGTTTGATAGAGGTAGCTCTGAAAATTAATATGGCTTGGATTCTTTATGCATTTCTATCTGCTATATTCGCTGCTGCGGTAGCAATCTTGGCAAAGATTGGATTAAAAGGAGTTGATTCTACGTTGGCGACAACTGTGCGTTCTGTGGTGATGGCAATTTTTCTGGTGAGTATGGCTTTGATTTTAAACAAAGCACCGCTACTTAAAACACTGGATAGCAGGATGCTGACATTTATTATTGCTTCGGGAATCGCTGGTTCATTATCTTGGCTTTTCTATTTCTTCGCTTTGCAAAATGGTCCTGCTGGAGCAGTGTCTGGAATTGATCGTTTGAGTGTTGTGTTTGTAGTGATTCTCGCTGCACTTTTTCTCGGTGAAGCCTTCACAATCAAAACAGCTCTGGGTGCACTGCTGATTGTGGCGGGAGCAATTTTGTTGACTTTAAAGTAAATGAAAACTCTAAAAATAATTTCGGCTCTAATCATAATTCTAGGAGCTTTTTTATTTTCATATAAAGAAATTGATTTTATTCCTACAGTTGCATTTTTGGAAAAAACTCCGGCAAAGAAACACGCTGAAGAACCAATAAAAATTTTGTTTGTGGGAGATATGATGTTTGATCGTGGTGTAGCAAATCATATTGTAAATTTTGGCATTGATTCAATTTTTGAAGATGTACAAATTTTATTTCAAGATAAAGACATGATTGTTGGAAATCTAGAGGGGACAATCACAGACTATCCATCTATCTCAATTCCAAACAATCAAATTTTGAAATTTACTTTCGCACCACGCATTGCACAACTTCTAAAAGAAAATAATTTCACACATTTGAGTCTGGCAAATAACCACAGTGCAGATTTTGGTCCTGAAGGTTTTGAGAAAACAAAAAATTATTTATCCAAAATGATTTGAAGTATTTTGGTTCTGCAGTGAACACTGGTGTTTTATCTGTGCAAGAAAAAATTGGTGTCAAAAATATTTGTTTGATTGGTTATCATGATTTGTATACAAAAAATCCAGAACCTGTTTTGAATGAAATAAAAAATATTCGTGATGATTGTTTTTATTTAGTTGTGTTTCCGCATTGGGGTGATGAGTACGAAGTTGTGCAAAATGAAAGGCAAACTTCACTCGCGTATCAATTTATTGATGCAGGCGCAGATGCGGTGATAGGAGCACACCCACATGTGGTACAACAATACGAATTATATAAAGAGAAACCAATTTTCTACTCACTCGGCAATTTCGTTTTTGATCAAGATTTTTCATACAATACACGCCGTGGCCTTGCACTTTATCTAGAGCTAACTGAAAAAGAACAAAAATTTACTCTGATTCCAGTGAATATCGAGAGGGCAGAAGTATCTATTTCAAATGGTGAGGATAAGCAAAATACACTTGATTTGGTTGGCTCAAATGAGGAAATATTAATTTTTAATTAATAAAATATAAAACCTGTACAAAATAACCATTTTATGTTAAACTCTTGGTTCATTTTTAATTTATGGAAATACGAAATATAGCGATTATAGCCCACGTGGACCACGGAAAGACTACCCTTACGGATGCTCTTTTAGTGCAAAACAACATGGTTGAAAGAGGTGTATCAATGGATTCAAACGATCTTGAAAAAGAACGTGGAATTACAATTTACGCCAAAAACACATCTCTTTTTTATAAAGGGACAAAAATCAACATCTTGGATACACCAGGCCACGCGGATTTCGGTTCAGAAGTAGAACGAGTTCTAAAAAGTGTTGACTCAGTTTTGCTTGTGGTGGATGCCGCAGAAGGCCCAATGCCACAAACAAAATTCGTTTTGAAAAAATCTTTGGAACTTGGATTGAAACCAATTTTGGTTTTGAACAAAATCGACAAACCTACAGCTGATATAAAATGGGCACACGATCAAGTATATGAATTATTCTTCGACCTAGGAGCTACAGATGAGCAACTAGATTTTGAAACTGTTTATGCAATCGGTCGTGACGCAGTTGCAAAACGAAAAATGGAAGACGAGCTAAAAGATTTATCTCCTCTTCTAGATTTGATTTTGGAAAAAGTTCCATCAGTTTCAAATGAGGATTTGGTAAATTCTCCATTGCAAGCGCAAGTATTCAACCTGGCTTACGACAACTTTTTAGGTCGTATGGGTATTTGCAGAATTTACAAAGGTAAAGTTTCAGCAGGCCAACAAATATTAGTTAAAGATGCCGAAGGAAAAATCATCAACGGAAAAATCACAAAACTTTTCACTTTTGAAGGTTTGAGTAAAATCGATTCAAAAGAAGGAGTTGCGGGAGATATCGTGATGATTGCCGGTATCCCAGATATTTTTATCGGACACACTGTTGCTGATAATGAAAACACAGAATCACTTCCACCAATTGCAGTCGACGAACCAACACTGTCTCTAAATATGTTGGTTAACGATTCACCTTTTGCAGGACGAGTTGGAAAACTTCTAACATCTCGACAAATTCGAGAACGACTTGAAAAAGAATTGGAAGTGAATGTGGGATTGAAAGTTGATTTTGATGGACAAGGTTTCTATACCGTTTATGGTAGAGGAGAATTACACTTGGCTGTTTTGATCGAAAGAATGAGACGAGAAGGATTCGAATTAGCTGTATCACAACCAACTGTTATCATCAAAGATATCGATGGTGAAAAATACGAACCATTCGAAGAAGTAAACATTTTAGTTCCTGAAGAATTTTCTGGTGCCGTAATTGAAAAAATCGGAAACAGAAGAGGAATTGTGATGGGAATGGAAACAAAAGATGGTCAAACAAAACTTGTTTTCCAAGTCCCAACTCGAGGACTTCTAGGTTATAGAAACGAATTCATTATTGATACAAAAGGTGAGGGAATTATGACAAACGTCTTCCACTCATTCCAGCCAAAAGTTGGTGAAATCAATAAAACAGAATATGGTTCAATGGTTTCTATGGCTACAGGAAAAGCGTTAGGTTTTTCTTTGGACAACTTGCAAAATCGAGGTGTCTTGTACATTGGACCAGGAGAAGACGTTTATGAAGGAATGGTTATTGGATACACATCAAAAGGAGACGATATGGATGTGAATCCTACAAAAGGAAAGCAACTTACAAACATGCGTGCTTCAGGAAGTGATGGTGTTATTCAACTTACTCCACCAATGGAACTAACTCTAGAAAGAGCTATGGGATTCATGCGAGAAGATGAATACTTAGAAGTTACCCCTACAAATATTCGACTACGAAAAAAGTTTCTAACTGAAAACGATAGAAAGAAGAACGCTATTAAAAAATAAAATAGAATGTCATACATAATAAAACGAACTGGTGCCAAACCAAAAAGATCTGGCAGCTTTGGTTCAAAACGGAATTTCTCAAGAAATTCATCAGAAGATAGAGGAGAACGAAGTGATAGAAGTGATAGAGGACCACGAAAATCTTTTGGAAATAAAAGATTTTCTGGCAAAAGAATTGATACACGACCCGGTTCAGACCGAAGTGGTTTTAATAATGAAAGAAGCGAAAGAAGTGATAGACCAAGATTTTCTGGAAACAGAACTGGCGGAAGACCATCTTTTGGAAGTCGATCAAATGAAGGACGATCAAGATTTAGTGATAACAGAGGTGGTCCAAGACGAAGTTTTGCTGGAGGAAGAAGCAGTGGACGAAGTGGAGGAAGACGAGGTCCAAAAGGAGATAATATTGATGTAAATCGATTTATTTCAAAAGCTGATACAAATATTGTTGAAGAAGTAGTAGAAATCAAACACAAGTTTGCTGACTTTGCTTTTGATGCAAAATTAAAAGAAGCTATTGCTCAAAAAGGATTTGTTAATCCAACTCCAATTCAAGATCAAGCAATTCCATTTATTCTGCAAGGAAGAGATGTTGTGGGTCTTGCAAACACAGGAACAGGAAAGACAGGTGCTTTTCTTCTTCCTTTAATTACAAAAGCAAGATTGATATCAGATGAAAAAGTTTTAGTTCTTGCTCCAACAAGAGAGTTGGCAATTCAAATTGCTGATGAGCTAAAAAGTTTTACTTCAAACGATAATATGTATTTTACATGTTGCGTAGGTGGAGCTCATATTGGAAAACAAATGGATCAACTACGACGAAAAAATAATTTCATAATTGGTACTCCAGGACGAGTAAAAGATTTGATTCAAAGAAAAATGATTGATACTTCGCAATTTAATACAATCGTATTAGACGAGGCCGACAGAATGTTGGACATGGGATTCATCAATGATATGAAATGGATTTTGAGTGGATTTCCAAAAGAAAGACAAACTCTATTCTTTTCAGCTACTCTTTCAAAAGAAATTGAAGCTCTAATTCATGATTTCTTAAAAAATCCAGAATTTGTTTCAGTTAGAAAAAGAGAAACATCAAAAAATATCGATCAAGATGTGATTCGAGTTTCTGCTAATGAAGAAAAAATTCAAGTTCTGTGTAAGCTTCTAAAAGATCAAAACTGTGAAAAAGTTATTGTTTTTGGAAAAACAAAAAGAGGAGTTGAAACACTTTCAAAAAATCTTTTCAAATCAGGTTTCAAAGCAGAATCTATTCACGGAGATAAAAGTCATTCTCAAAGACAAAGATCACTTAGAGCTTTCAAAGAAGGAAAAGCTAATATTCTTGTGGCAACAGACGTGGCTGCACGAGGGCTAGATATCCCAAATGTAACTCACGTTATCAACTACGATACACCTCAAACTTACGATGATTATGTTCACCGAATTGGTAGAACTGGCCGTGGAGACGCTGCAGGAAAGGCTTATACCTTTGTTGAACATCGAAAATAATCAGTGTTATAATTAGCGTATGAAAAATTACGCAAATAATATTGAAAAACAAACATTAGAAAATACAGATTACCGAAGAGTTTTGTTTACAGGACAAAATAGTCAATTAGTATTGATGAGTATTCAACCTGGTGATGAAATTGGTGAAGAGGTTCATGCAGAACATGATCAATTTTTGAGAGTGGAAGCAGGGCAAGTTAAATTCATTATTGGAGACGACATGTTTATTGGTGAAGATGGATTCGCAGTAGTTGTACCAGCTGGTACAAAGCATAATGTTATAAACATTGGTTCAGATGAATTAAAACTATACACAATTTACTCACCAGCAGAACATGCTGATGGTACTGTACATGCTACAAAAGCAGACGCTACAGCTGCTGGACACTAATATGAAAAAAATAACCTTCCTAATTTTAGCAGTAGTGGCGGGTCTGGTGATTTATTTTGCATTTTTTCATAAGACAGTAGAAGCGCCAAAAGTTGAAATAAAAGAAAATGATCAAATAAGTGTTCTAACTGTCACTGAATCTAAAAAGCAAATTGTAAAAGAAGGTTATGAAATTGATTTTAAATTTCCTTTTACTGGAAAACAAAAAATTGATTCTGAAATTAATAGAAATGTAAATCAATTAGTAGACACTTTTACTGAAGAGGTCGAAGCTTTTTTGCTTACACCACTTCCAGATCAAAGAAAATACACACTTAACGCAGATTATTCTGCTCACTTAGGTCCAGAATATGATACATTTGTTTTTATAATTACAGTTGATTTTGGCGGTGCTCATCCTAATCATTTTTACCGCACAGTTACTTTTGATAAAAGTGAGAATGTACTTTCATTGCAAGATGTCTTAAATAAAAAGGGTGGTACTTCTGATGTTTTATCTAGAATTTCTGAGCTTACAAGAAAAAATATTTCTGAAAAATTAGGAGAAAATACAAACAAAGAAATGTTGGAAGATGGTACTAAGCCAGATTTTGAAAACTTTAAGAATTTTTATGTTGATGGAAATTTCCTAGTTCTTTTGTTTGAGCCTTATGCAGTGGCGCCATATGCTTACAGTACACAAGAAGCTAGAATTGCTTTTGAAGATATTTTTTAAGCCAATTATCCAGAGAAATTTTTCCACCTTCTGTTACAAATAGTACTGAAAGTATTCCAAATAATGTGATGTGTGATGCTACGTCCTCTCCAAAATAGAAGAATGACAGTGATAATACAATGAATGCAATTGCAGATGCGATTCTGGTGAACAATCCTAGTAACAAAAGTGAACCTATTAAGAATTCAATTATACCTGTAGAAAGCACCCACATTGGTACTGAAACAGGTACAACATTTTGCAAATCAAAACCTACAACAATTAATTCAGAAAGATTTGGATTAAATATTTTTTCATACAGTGCCAAATAAATCATGGCACTACCAATTCCTACTCTTAAAATCAAAGGAACAAACTTTTTAAATTTTGAGAAAGGTGAAATTTTTGGCATTCCAAGTAAATCGTCTAAACCTGGTTTTTCATTATCTAAAACTAAAAGAGCTAAAGCTACTGCAAAAAAGTCAAGATTACCTAAAATATAAACGTCTTGTGTAAGTGCATAAACGTAAATACCTAAAGCTGTGATAGATGCCGGTATAACAAAAAATCCGGCCATAATAAGGAAACCTAATAATACTTGTATAGTGGCAAAAGATTCATATCCATATAGGGCAGGAGAAATCAGGTTCATTGATGCCCCAGATCCAATTAATGCGATACCTAATGACAATCTAAGCATCCAAGGTGTAAAAACCAAATAAGAATCAGCTTTTTCTGAAATAGCTTTAAATTTGTTTCTAATAAATTTATTTCTAATTGAAATCAAAATTATTATTATGGAAATAGCAATAGTCCATAAAATTAGAGATATGTTTTTAGGATCTTTTAATGCACTTAATAAAAATTCAAAATTAGTTCCCTTAAATTCCTTAACTGTTTCTTCTTCTAGCAAATAACGTACATGTGCATGTGCTGAGCTTGCTAAAGATAATCCAAGAAATATAAATAAATATTTTAAATTCTTCATTATTGCATTATACATTAAGTGTTATAATTTTATTATGGAACAAAAGTTGGAATTTCCGAAAGGTTTTTACTGGGGTGCTGCTTCGGCTTCTTATCAAGTAGAAGGAGATATTTACAATACTGACTGGGCCTATGAGGCACGAACCTCTAAAAGAGTTCCTATTGCAGATAGTGGTCCTGATCATCGTAATAGGTATAAAGAGGATTTTGATATTGCGAAATCTTTAGGTCACAATTGCACAAGAATTTCAATTGAGTGGGCCCGGATTGAACCACATGAAGGTGAATTTAGTCTTGAAGCAATTCGATACTATGAGAATGTTTTAAGAGAAATTAAAAAAAGAGGAATGGAACCTTTTATAACTTTATGGCATTTCACAATTCCTGAATGGCTTTATAAAAAAGGTGGTGCTGAAAATAAAAATTTTCCAGAATATTTTGAAAAGTATGCAAAATATACAATGAAATACTTGCATAAATATTGTTTACATTGGGTTACTATGAATGAACCAGAAGTTTTTACTTCAAATGGTTGGATGAGAGGAAATTGGCCACCTTTTAAAAATAATTTCTTTTTGGAAATGAAAGTAACAAATAATTTGGCAAAAGCTCATAAACTAGCCTATTTAGCAATGAAAAATATTGATTTAAATTCTGAAGTTGGAATTGTTAAAGATAATATTTGGTATCACTCAAATAAAAATCCTATTAATAAATTTGCAGCAAAAGTTATGCAAAAATATTGGAACTTTAGATTTTTAAATAAGATTAAAAATCATTATGATTCTATTGGTTTGAATTATTATTTCCATAAAAATTTTGGAAAGAAAAAACATTGCAAAAAAAGTGATATGGGTTGGGATATTTTCCCAGAAGGTATTTTTCATGTTTTGCTTGAGCTGAAGAGATTTAAAAAACCAGTATTTATTGCTGAAGCAGGAATAGCAGATAGAGATGATATTCACAGAGGTCAATATATAAAAGATTTAGTTTATTGGACTCATCGAGCAATCTTGGAGGATGTTCCTATCAAAGGTTTTATGTACTGGTCTTTAACAGATAATTTTGAATGGGCAAAAGGTTATGATCAAAGATTTGGTTTAATTGAGATTGATTACGAAACAAAAAAAAGAAAAATTAGAGATTCTGCTTATGAATATAAAAAAATTTGTGAAAATAATTCTTTAATAATTAACTAATATGATGCTTTGGATTTCTTTATCAATAGTTGCTCAATTCATTAATGCAATTGTTGCTGTTGTAGATAGGTATATTGTTGCTTCAGGAAAAATTGGTCGTCCAATTGTTCTTACTTTTTATGTAAGTATTTTATCTGCATTAGGTATATTGGCATTTGGATTTAGTTGGATTGAATTACCTTTTGCAAATATAAAATTGCCAAATTTAATCAATATTTCTTGGCCAACATGGATAGTTGTATTTCTGAGTATATTTTCTGCAATTACTTTTATTGTTGCTTTATATACTTTGTTCTCAGCGTTTTTGTTATCTGAAGCATCTGATGTTGTACCTGTTGTTAGCTCTATTAGTGCAGTTTCTTCTTTAATATTCTCTTTTTATCTTTTGAATACTGTTTTGAGTGGAAATTTTTTATGGGGATTTTTATTTCTAGTTTTAGGAACTTTTTTGATTGCTAGATTCAGAATGCATAAAAAATTAATTTTTTATTGTGTTTCTTCTGGAATTTTATTTGGATTGCATTATGTATTTATTAAGATGCTTTTCAATGAAACTAATTTTGATAATGCATTTTTTTGGTCTAGATTGATTATCGCTATTTCTGCACTTTCATTATTATTACTACCAAATTGTTGTGGTAGAAATGTTGCAACAGAAACAAAAAGTGCTGGAAAATTTGGTTTATTTTTAGTTTTGTTTAATAAATGTTTAGCAGGTATTGCAAGCATACTTGTACTTAAATCAATAGAATTAGGAGAAGTTTCTGTGGTTCAAGCATTGTCTGGTTTGCAATTTGTATTTTTACTTATATTTTCAATTTTATTTGGACATAAAGCACCCAAGTGTATTGGTGAACATTGTGAAATTAAAGATAGAATTCAAAAAATTGTTTCTGTATCTATCATTGTTACAGGATTTTCGTTATTATTTATATAGGTATGTTTAAAAAAATACTTTTTTCAATTTTAATATTATTAATAATATTGGCTTCAGTTTATTTTTATTTAGCAAATAGACCTATCCCGGAAAAGATAGATTACGGAGTTTCTTTCAATACTTTGTATGCTCGAGAATTAAAATTAGATTGGGAGGTTGTTTATGCTGCGATTTTGGATGAACTTGAAGTTAGAAGATTTAGATTAGCTGCACATTGGAATATGGTGGAACCAGAAGATGATCAATGGAATTTTGTTGAATTGGATAAACAAATTGAAATGGCAAAAGAAAGAGATGCAAAAGTTATTTTATCTGTTGGAAGGAGATTACCAAGATGGCCAGAATGTCATGTTCCACATTGGGCTATAAATAGAGATTGGGAAGAACAGAAAAAAGAAATTTTAGAATACATGGAAGTTGTTGTTAATCGTTATAAGAGTTTTGAAAATATAATATATTGGCAAATTGAAAATGAACCCTATTTAGAAGTTTTTGCCAAAGAACATTGTGGAGATTTAGACGAAGAATTTTTGAGTAAACAAATTGATTTTGTAAAAAATTTAGATTCTTCTAGGCCAATTTTAGTAACAGATAGTGGAAATCTTGGCACATGGTATAAACCTTGGAGTCATGGAGAAATTTTTGGAACTTCAGTTTATGTTTATTTATGGAATAAGGAAATTGGTCCTTTTAAATCATATTTACCAACATCTTTTTATAGAGTAAAAACTAGTCTAATGGAAATTTTTGTAAAAGAAAAAAGATCAATGCTGATTGAACTTTCTTTAGAACCTTGGTTGCTTCAACCAGTGGTGGAAACACCCATAAAAGTACAACTTGAGAGAATGAATATAAATAAATTTAGAGAAATTATTGATTTTGCAAAAGAAACAAGATTTAGTGAACAATATTTATGGGGAGCAGAATGGTGGTATTACATGAATCAAAACGGGTATCCAGAATTTTGGGAAGAAGCAAAGAAAATTTTTTAATTAATGTATAATAAATATTATGAATATTGTATTTGATATTGGTGGGACAAAAATGAGATTTGCAGAGGTTAATGGTAATGAAATTTCTGAACCAATTGTCGTAGAAACTCCAAATTCTTATATTGAAGCAATGGCTGTTATTACAGATATTATTTTTAGAATATCTAAAGGTAAAAAAGTTGAATGTTTAGCTGGAGGTATTGCTGGAGTTTTGAGTAAAGATAATAAAAAATTATTAATTTCACCAAATTTAAAAGATTGGGTGAATAGGCCATTACAAGAGGATTTATCTCGTCTTTCAGGTGCGAGAGTTTTTATTAAAAATGATACTGATATGGTGGCTTTAGGAGAAGCTGTGAGAGGTGCAGGGAAAAATTATCGCATTGTTGCTTACCTGACTTTTTCAACTGGAATCGGAGGATCTTTAATTGTAGATAAAAATTTAATGTCTTATAATTTTGGTACCGAACCAGGGTTTCAGATTATAGACTCACAAAATTCAAGAAGTCTTCACAGTGTTGCTGGTACAGAATTAAAAAATGATTACGGATTACTTTTCAAAGATATTAAAGATCAATCTATAAGAAAAAAAGTAATGAAAGATATAATTGCTGGTATACATAATACTATTGTATTTTGGTCTCCTGACATAGTTATTTTGGGGGGAGGTATGACAGAAAGTTTTGATATTGATAATATTCAAAGTTCTTTATCTAAATTTAGTTTACGATTTCCTGAAAACCCTATTATTAAATTTGCTGATTTGGAAGATGCTGGGGGTCTTTATGGCTCTTTGGAATTTATCAAAAAATATTATTTAGCAAAGTAGAATAATCCAAGTAAAACTAATAATAGACAATGAATAATTGGTATGAGTAAAAACCAAATTACCATTCTATTTTTATCATATACATTTGATAGCCAAGATCCCAAAATTGACAAAATTAAACTAAAAGGAAAAAAGGCACATAATATAGAAAAAGTTGTAGTTATGGTGCTTTCGTTATTATTAGCTAATAAAATAATCGAGAAAGGAATAAATAATATAGAAGGAATTAGTACAATTGAATATATTATTGTAGCAGTAATTAATGTTGATTTTGATTGCAATTTCATGTGTGATTGCTATTTTAACTGCTATAATTGAAGCAAGCAAATGAATAATAAGATGAAAAAAATTTTAATACCACTATTTTTCATTTTCTTCGTTTTTATTATTTATATAGTTTTATATTTTAGTCATGGTAAAAAGATAGAAAGTATTTCAATAGATGAAGTATCAAAAGTTTTTTCTTTAGACGAAAGAGCCGGTGGTATTATTGCTGAAAATATTACAATTACTTTTTCAAATAATAATTTCACTAGAGGAAAATTAGTTGATTCTTCCACTGGTGAAGAAAAAGATTTTTATTTAATAAAAATTGGAGATGTGTGGCGTGTTGTAGAGATCACAAGTAGTCCTGTATCTTGTGAAAGATTTGCTCGTCTTGGTTTTCCTAATGTTTTTATTCAAGATTGTCAGCTAACTTTTTCTAATGCTGTGACTTTATCAGAAATTGATTCCACATTAGATGATTTCTTTAAAAATTCAGCAAATTTTGATCTGACAATTATAGCTACAGTAGAGGATGTTCAAAACACAGAAGATGGTCAAATTATCACAGTAAATTCTGGTGGGGAAATTATTCAAATAAAGTTATCAACTGCAGATCCTGCTGTACAGACAGGAGATTTAATCGTAACTAAAATTACTGCTCCAAATAGTAGAAATGAATCTAATCCTGTATATCAAACAAGTAATCCTATAATTGTTAATGAAAATGATAAGGAACTCTTGCAAAATATTAATAATCAAAACACCACTCAACAACAAAATTATCAGATGCAGGATCCGCAAGCCAATAAAATATTTAAAATAGATGCTCCAAAAACTTATGCTCCACCTTCTTACTTTAAAAATGTTTATGATGTAGATAATTCATTTGTTGATGTAGAATTAGAAGGAAGTTTTTAAAGGTATTTTAATTTTAAATATACTTCCCTCATTTAACTTACTTTCAACCTCGATTTTTCCAGAATATTTCATTTTTATATTTTTTTGAGAAATATATAAACCAATACCAGTTCCATTATTTTTATTTGTATAAAAATACTTAAAAACTTTCTTTTTGTCTTTTTCACTAATTCCGCATCCAAAATCTTGTACATATATGTGTAGATAAGTATTTTTTTCAAAAATACTTACTATGACATCTTTTTGATTTTTAAATACATTTTCATATGATTCAATTGCATTAGTAAGTAGGTTGATAATAATTCTCATCAAAGAAATTTTACTTCCGCATATTTCAATATCATCATGAACTATTTTTATAAGTCTTATGCTATTTGAAATAGCTTTATGTTTAATTAAAAGAAAACAATCATTTACTATTTCTGATACTTTGAATATTTCTTTTTCATGATTATTTTTCAATTGATATTGAACTATTCTGATTAAATTAGATAATTCTTCGCTACTTTTTTCAATTTCATTTTTAGCTATATCTTTTATACTCAATGATAATAACAGAGCTGTTAGAGGATTAGAAATATCATGCAAGATTCCAGATGCAATTCTGCCTAAAATGACAAAATGAAAAATATTACTTAAAGGTTTTAAAAGCCAATAAAATTTTTTATAAAAAAAAGGAATAGCAACGCTATTCCTTAAAAAATATTTAGATTGATTTTCGTTTAAATTGAACATGTATCAGTAATTTTGTAACCTCTTCCAGGTATATTTTTAATAATTTTTTTATTAAAATCTCCTATTTTTCTTCTTAAATTTACAATGTGAGATTCTATTGTATTTGAAAAAGGATCAGCATTTATATCCCATACATGCTCTAATATTTGTCCTCTTGTTACAACTTTCTCCTTATTTATTAGAAGATATTCTAGAAGTGAAAATTCCTTTTTTGTTAATTCAATCTCTTTTCCTGATTTTGATACAAAATATTTATCTGAATCTAGTGTGACATCTACAACTTTAAATATTTTTTCCTTTATATTTTTTGGTCTTCGTGTAAGTGCTCTAATTCTGGCAAGTAATTCTTCAAAAGAAAATGGTTTGGTCATGTAATCATCTGCACCGGCATCTAAAACTGAAACCTTTTCCAAAACATCAGATTTCATTGATAATAAAATAATAGGTGTATTTTTTCCTGATTCTCTTATATCTCTACATACTTCTCTACCTAATTTTTTTGGTAATACATTATCCAGAATTATTAAATCGTAATCATTGCTTCTCGCCATATAAGAACCTAGATCACCATCTTCAGCAGTATCAACTACGAAACAAGAAGACTCTAAACTCATTCGAAGTACGTTTCTGATTGAACTATCATCTTCAATGATTAACAATTTCATTGGGAATAGTTTTATCTTAAATCAATAATCACTGCAACTAGACATGGGGGATTTGCTGTTGAGAAGTTTTAAAAAACTTTAGAATTATTTAATAGTCTTTATTTACAACCTTACTTTAAACTAATTTGACTTATTTACAAAAGTCTATTAGGATAAGGCTTTAGAAGGTTCTATTTCAATAACAACAAATAAAAAACAATGAAAAAAGCTGAAAGTCTTCGTTTTTTGCAGCTATTCGTTTACAGACATTGCGGTGATACGTGGTTTTGTGAAAAAACCATCGAAGAAATCTCTGGTCACGTTGATAACGTTGCCAACGATTCTGCTGGTTTTATGGACGAACCTGTTCTTCTGGAAACTTTGTATGATGTTTTCAATCCGAACGATCTTGAGACTGGACAGAGTTCCGTCAAAGGTTTCAGTGAGTTTGAAAAGAAGCTCAGTAACCTCGTTCAAGGCGTCAGGCTGAAGTTGCTTCCGCGAGTTCATTAATCTCAATCGTAAGATTGTCAGAGGACGTGCAGTCCTCAACGACTGCACGCCTCTTTTTAATTTTGTTGTAATAAAAAACCTAAAAGTGTGTACAATTTTTCTTTTAAAAATTTTTTAGGTGCTAAAATTAACATGTATAACTTTTATAAAATTAAATTAAAAATCACATGCAAGTATATTCATTTGCGCAAATAGTACAATTAACAATTTTAGATTTATGGGGAAGAATAGTTTCTATACTTCCAGATTTGATTGGAGCATTAATAATCTTAGTTTTCGGATTTATTGTAGCCCCATTAGTTGGTGGTGTAGTTAAAAAGATTATCAATGTTATCAAAGTAGATGTTGTTTCAGAAAAGTTAGGGATAAATGACTTATTCCAAGGGTATTCAGATAAATTCTCTGTATCTACTCTTATTGGAAAATTAGTAAAATGGTTCTTTATTCTTGCATTCACAATGGCAGCAGCAGAAGTTTTAGGATGGACAAGAGTAACAATATTCTTAAATGAAATTATTTTCTACATTCCACAAGTTTTAGTAGCTGTTGTTATTTTGGTTGTATCCCTTGTTGCAGGAAAATTCTTCCAAACAGTCGTTGTGAGATCATTAATGGGCTCAAATACTCCTGTTGATCGACCAGATATTTTAGGATCAATTACAAAGTGGGCATTTGTGGTGTTCGGTATTTTGGCGGCTCTAATTCAGCTTGGAATCGCTGCTTCATTAATTCAAATTCTATTCACCGGTATCGTATTTGCTCTAGCACTAGCATTTGGTCTAGGTGGACGAAAGAAAGTAGAGGAAATGTTAGATAAAATTGATTCTCCAATTAAAAAGAAAAAGAGCATTAAATAATTAAAACTCAAATGAATATAATTGTTTATACAAAGACAGGGTGTCCTTGGTGTATAGGTGTAACTGAGTTTTTGAAAGAAAAAGGAATAGATTTTGAAGAGAGAAATGTTACAGAGAGTGAAATTTACTTCGCTGAAATGCAAGCGAAATCAGGTCAAACGAAGGCACCAGTCGTTGAAATTAATGGGAAAATTTTAGCAGATACAGATAAGGAAGCTGTTGAACAAGAATTATCTAGTATCCTTAATAGCTAAACTATATTTAACTCCATAAAGCATAAAAATACCTAGAATCAAAAATAGGTATTTTATGTTTATAAAAATTAATAATCCAGATGCAATTGCTGGAAATATTAGATTAATCGATGGATTTAAAATTCTAAAGAAACTCACTATATTAAGATCAGATTCATCTATTTTTTTGAATAAATAAGCTTCTCCCATTATTTCGATCATACTTGCACCTACTCTAGTAATAAACAAAACTGAAACCCAAACCCAAAAACTATCCGACTTTATAAAAGGAACTAACATTGTTGAAAATGAAATTATTATAAAGCCTAAAATTAGTATTTCTTTTTCTCCTAAAATTTTGTCTGCAATATATCCAAGTGGGTTTGTAAAAAGTAGAAATGCGGTAAGTGCGAAACCTATAATTAATGCTGTTTCTGAAATCTTAAAACCAACTACAGTCGTAAGGTAAATTGGAGTGTATATAATCATCCAAGAATAAAAAACACGTAAAAAAGCATTAATACTGATTGAATTGTATAAATCCTTGTCTTTTAAAACTCTTATACCAGTTTTTAAGAATTCTGTTTTCTGATAAATAGGATCTTGAAAATCTTTTAGATATTTTATTGTTAAAAATAATACAGGAACTAGTAAAACTGCACCGAACAAAAATATTTTCCAGAAGTCATGATCAGTCAAAAATACTCCAGCTAATAGTGGTCCAACAAAAAAAGCTATATTTTGAGACGTTAAAAAGAAACTTCTAATCCTACCTGTATTTGTAAAATTTGAGTAATGAGATATAAAAATATCAAGGTGTAAAAAAACAGTTGATTGTATTATCAAACCAACTATCAAAGAACCTAAATAAATTTTTGGATCTAAATTTGGAACTAATAAAACTAGTAGTGTTAATATTTTAATGAGTAGGCTAAATTTAAGTGTTTTAAAATTACCAAATTTTAAAAGAATTCTCCTTAAAGCTATGAAAACACTAATAGTAGTTAATGATGCTAGGGAATAAATTAAACCCACTTTAGCTTCTTCTACAAATTGCGATATAAAAGTAGAAAGCACATATACTAAAGGTGTAAAACTCAAAGTATAAAGAAATGTAATTAAATAAATTAAATTTCTAATTTTATTAGGATTAGATTCAATATTATGCATTAATATACATAAATTTTAGCATAATTTATGTTAATAATTTATTATATTCCCAAAATTACTGGAATAACTAATGGTTCTTTTGCTGTTTTTTGGAATAAGAATCTACTTACTTCATTTTCTACAATACCTTTCAATTTATCAAAATCAACAGCATTTGATTTTTGTATTTCTCTTTCAATTGATCTTCTGATAATAGTTCTAGCTTCTCTAAGTAGTTCTTGTGACTCTCTTAGATATACGAAACCTCTTGAAATAATATCTGGAGATTTTTTTAGTTTACCAGTTTGTGTATTTATACTTGCAACAATAACAAATATTCCAGATTCAGATAGATGTTGTCTGTCTCTCAAAACAACATCTCTAACATCTGAAACAGAAAATCCATCTACTGTTACCAAATCGTTCGCAGCTTTTACAGGTAGTACTTGAATTTTATTTCCATTTTCTGAGATTTCAATTAAAGAACCGTTGTCTGGCACGATTATGTTTTCAGGTTTTGCACCTAAAGATTGAGCTAATTGAGCGTGCAGTTTCAACATGTAGTGATAACCGTGCAGAGGAATAAAATACTTATATTTTATTTGTTGATGAATCCATCCAAGTTCTTCTCGGCTACCATGTCCGGAAGCATGTACCTCAGCATCTGTATAAGTAATAATTTTTGCGTCTGTTCTGTAAAGTAAATCTTTAAGTTTTGTGACTGCTGTGAAGTTTGTTGGAATAATAGAAGATGAAAGCAAAATAGTATCTTCTTTTCTAAGTGTAACTTGTTTATGTGTTTTTGTAGCCATTCTATTAAGAGCTGCAAATTCTTCGCCTTGTCCTCCTGTTACTATCATTAATAGTTTATCTGGAGCAACGCTTTCCATTTCTGTTATTGGAATTACGCAAGAAGTATCGATTAGTTTTAAGTGTTTAATAATTTCCACACTTGTTTTCATGCTTCTACCTTCGATAACAACTTTTTTACCAAGTTTACTTGCACTTTCAATCATGGCTTTTATTCTTTCTACTTGAGAAGCAAAAGTACCAACGATCAATCGTCCTTCAACTTCTTTCATAATTTTTTCAATATTTTCAACAACAACCTGTTCAGAAAGAGACCAACCTGGTTTTTCTACAGAAGTAGAGTCCATTGTCAAAAGCAAATACTCTTTACCTTTAAATCTCTTGTATTGTTCTATTTCTAGATCAGTAGGCACTCCTTCTATGTTGTCTACACGAACGTCTTCAATGAAAGCGATATCGCCCATGTGTGTATGGATTATTAGACCCATTGAATCTGGAATAGCGTGAGAAATAGGAAATGTTTCTATTTTTATTTTGTCTGAAATAACAATAGT